>Ga0116227_10003239_pt1 | contig 36420 bp, 31 predicted proteins | sample S1TSphgellanicum_FD_89693 | JGI IMG/M metagenome (GOLD analysis project Ga0116227, IMG submission 89693) | Host-associated microbial communities from peat moss isolated from Minnesota, USA - S1T2_Fb - Sphagnum magellanicum MG | ecosystem: Host-associated > Plants > Peat moss > Unclassified...
AATATAAAAAATATATATATATATATATATATATATATATATATATATATATATATATATATATATATATATATATATAATTTATCTAATTATGGTTAAATTGACTATAATGAAATTAATTATGGTTAAAATACCTATGAAAATAAAATAAAATAAAAACTAACCATAAATAATTTAACCATGGTCAATTTAATAATAGTTGGTTCAACCTTAGTAATTTAGTCATGATAATTAATTTAACATAATTAATTTAATCATTACTAGTTGGGCCATTGTTGGTTTTGCCATAATGAATTTAACCATGTTTACTATAAGCATAATTAAATCATTTGTGTTTATTATTTAACATATTAATATTTTACCTTAATAAATTTAACCATAATTAATTTAAAACTATTTAAAATTTAGCCATGGTTGGTTTTGCCATAATTACTTGAACATTTTTATTTTAACCATAGTTATTTCATTCAAGTTTATTTTAGTCAAATTCATGTTACTCATTGTTAGTAGTTTAACCATGGTTGGTTTTGGCATAATTATTTTAATCATTTTAATTTTAGACATAATCATTTCATTCATGTTTATTTTAACCATAATTAGGTATTACATAATTAATTGTTTCATAACATATTTTTTCATTAGTTATTTTAGCTATGGTTAATATTGCCATAATTATTTTAACCATTTTAATTTTAGCCATAATTATTTCATTCATGTTAATTTGAGCCACCGAGTTGCCACTGAAACATGACATGTTTCTATGTTGGTTTGCTTTAGGGCCTATGTTGTTCTTGCATGGACCCCCATGTTAGGCTACTTCGAAGTGATTGATGCATTTAAGACTTATCGCTAAAATAACGTCAAGCCCATGAAACATTATCCGTAGTGCATTGAATGTTGAACCATGTTTCTATGTCCATTAGACATGCATGGCACATTGTACCAATTTAATAGTGCAAACTTTGTTTCAAATCCTTGTTGTGAAATGCATGGGAGATTTGCTTTAGTCATTTTATTTTTTCCTTTATCATAGCTTTAAAAATGCACCAATAGTTTTTGAAGTTTATAGATTTTATGAAGATGAAAGGGAATGTTCAAGATTTTGCAAAATGTCAAAACATGCTAGGTAACATATTTAGTTTAGAAAAATGAGTTATGTCAATTTACATGCCATTAATTGCAAAAATGGTTAAAAATAATCCATTTCTCATGGCTCCCAAGGTGAATTTTGGACTTCTTTGTGATATGAATTTTATTTTATTTATTTATTTTTTGTTTGTTGTTTATATTGTAAATAATCCATGCACGGATCGCATTTGTGTAGAAGTGAAACGTCTTTATTTGTGATTATGTTATAGCCATCAAGATTTGGTTGAATACATTAACAACACAATGCATGCATTTGAAATGGAAGGTGATTTCATTATATTTCAACATCTCAAGTGTTGAATATTTCTACTTTGATTCCATGGATTTCACATTTTGGGTTACATGTTTAAATGCCCATGGTGAGAATATCCATGTGTCCCAAACGATTTTCATTAGTTTTGTGGATGATGCAAAACCATCTTGCTTGGGTTTTTAAAGTCAAATTGTATTTTGTTTCCATCCTTGAATGTTCTTTCAATTTTGTACACTTGAATTGAATTTATGTCCATTTATTGGTTGGCATTTTTTTCCTTGCTTTAGTTTAAGATGTTATTGCTTTGGTGCAAATTTGTCATCTATTATTGATAAGTGTAGGTTTTGCCATTTGAAGGTTTGCCTTGTACACATGTTTGATGTTTCCATTATATTTTTTTTAGTTCTTGAGGTACTATCATTTGTTGGTGACCAATTTTTTTGTTTTGGTTTTTATAATTTTGATACATATTTTGAATTACCACCCACCATGCAAGTTGTTCTTCATTTTCTATTGCTTACAAACCTTTTGATCAAAATAATGTCGAACTAAACACTTTGTGGATTGTTGGTTTGTGATGATTTTACAATGTTTTACAATGATAGATTTTTATTAGCTTGTGAATTCCATGTTTTGTTCACCAACTATGTGAAATGTTAATGTTGCAATAGCATTGTTCACAAAATCAAACAATTAATTTTTTGGGCTTGGACATTTAATTTGCTACATATTGCAAAGGCTCTGAATTTAAGACTCAAACATTTAATCATTTCAATGAACCAAATATTCCTCCTTGTTTTGAGGCCAACCCATTGATTGCACTTAAAACTAGGAGGAATATTGGTCTTGTCACCTTCTACAATTCTATCCCACCATCCTAATTTTTAGTTGATTAATTATGCAGAAGAATATTGTAAAATTTGGTAATCATGTGTATATTGCAACCGCCAACTATAGTTCAAACAACCCCATTTTTCTTTGTTGTTACATCTTTGTTACTAGAAGTTTGTTGCCACATGTTTGTTGTTGCATGTTGTTCATTATAAGTGTAGGTGTTGAATCTTGATTCAACAACCAACAATAGTTGATTTGTCATTGAAGGTTTAAGTTTGAAGGTTTATCATTGAAGGTCTACCATTTGAAGGTCTTCTTAATGCCTATGTGTCCAAGCTTGTAAGTTATGATGCATCATATCTTTCATGAATCATGTATATATATTCTACTTGTAACTAAATCATACACTTTGGAATTAATTGCAAGAATTTGGACATCTCATCACATGGATGTTAGCTATGAAGCTTTGCTATCCTTAGTATTGGTTTCAAGGTAATGCATAGAAAAAATTCAATTGTCATCTTGAGTTGATTAAATCACATTATTGCATTGAACAACACTTGAAACTTGTTAGAATTTCAAAGGCAAATACATCCTTAAAAATAGCCAAGATTTGTCCATCCATTCTATCCACATTTGCTTTGGATATGTGATCCAACATATTCAAGATTACCATGGGGGGACGATAACTGCACAACACTGGTTGTTACCTGTTTTATAGTCAAGGATCTTAAGTCAACAATGGGTCCTTATTGCAGATAGTACAAAAGTAATGTCTGCTTTTTTTCATTCTTGTCTGCCCTTGGTCCAATCCATGTTTTTGAGAAAAAGATGGATGATGCCCAGACACAAATTTGGGTCCTCTTACACACAAAGTGTGTGTAATAAGACACAAGAATTGTGTCTGGGCAGCACCAAGATGTGTCTGGGCAGTACCAGACACATCTTGGTTGGGCAGTCAGGGAAAAAAGGAGCAGACAGTACCCTTTGTACTATCTGCAATACTAGAGGACCCATTTTGTGAAAGAACAATGGATATGGAGGTTTAAGAATTAAGACTACACTTCACAAAATTGCACTAGAAGTTTCATAATTAAAAAAAAAACCTGAAGTCAAGCTCATTAAAATAATAATAATAATGAAAGTGGTGCAGTTTTTTTTCTGGTGAAGACATTTTTATGTAATAAAAAGCATGTTTTTCTCAAAAAATATTTCTCAAAATAGCAAGAATTTGCCAGACAACAATGGTATAAACAAAGAAGGGCCTAGAATGAGACCATGGGTGATATGAGCTTATCTAGTTACAGAACTTTTTATAAAAAAAAAGGCTTGGTCTGAACCAAATGCACCAAGAAGTTGATGACTATCCCAACTGTTGTTTGCAAGTTCATAGCAATAAGACGTGAGATGTCAAGGGAGGTTTGGTTTGAAGCTCAGGAGGCTTTCATTTTGTGAAGAGCTCATTTTCTCAATAAGCGACCAACAATTATAGATAAATACTAGATATGTGTGGATGGATGGTTTGATACATGGCTGAGTCTGGAGGTGTGGTTAGCTATGTATGCATGGGAAAGGAATTCAATGAAAAAGTACTTCCTTTTCAGACACATCATCCATTTTGTTTCCATGGTGCACTGGTGGGTGCTGATGGTTCACTCGGACATCCAATCTAGTGAGTAAGTTTCCCTGACCCAGCCTGCAAAAAGAGCTCAGTTGCAGCTCATCTGAAGCTCAGCCAGCATGCAAGTAGAGCATGAAGAACAACGGCACTCTACAAGTATTGTATGCAAGATTTGTTGTTAAGTGATCACTTACTTTCCTGACTGCCATTGGGAGGTGTTCTAATCACATTAATGTACTTCAGTGGCAGTTCCGACAACCTCATTCTCTCTAATCTAGGCTACTATACTCGCTTGTCCTCACTTTGTCATTCCTTTGTTGTAGGGATTCACTTTGTGTCATTGTTCTTTCTTCTCTACTTCCACTTAATGCCAAGTATGTACTTGATTGTAGGTTCAGAAGCCTGACTTGACTTGAATTTCCCTTTCAGTTAATCATCTTACATGTTGTGATCATTGGATTGATTCAAAGGTTTTGTCAATAAATATTTGTCCAGCTTCTTTTCGTTGCTTTTGCATCAGGTATGACAAAAGCATCCACTAATCATAAAAAGAACTGCACTCTTCTGAAGATCATTAATTTCTTCGGTAGTGTATAAAAAGTGTGCTGCAACCCACAAACATTTTTTTGGGTGTCATTTTACATTTGGATGGAAACTATGGGTGGTAATGTAAATATTGAAAAAAATCAACCTCCCAACTTGCAAATTGTGTAGCTAAACATTACAAATATTGAGTTCTAAACACTTCTGAATTGGGTCACGGGGTCCAAATTTAACATTTCCCAAGTTAAATAAGTATAGTGACTTCTTCTAAGAGGCCTCACTCAAGAAGGTGAAGGTACCAGCAAAATGCCAGGTGGGGCTGCTCTATTGCCATCCTCTATAAGTAAAACCCAATTCTTGCCCCTTGGTTCTGGTTCAGTGCTTGTTCTCTTCTTTTTTGGCAATGAGTATTTTCCAGTGTTTGACGGTTCTTGCCTTTTTTATGAAGAATCTCTGGTTCCAGTTTTTAAATTAATTTTTAAATTAAAAATCTTCATTTTAAACAGATTTGGTTTAAAAAAGAGAAAAATATTTATTATTATAATTACTATTATTATTATTATTTTGATTCTGGTTCTGACTTTGGTTCTAGAACCAAGTCCGAGTTTGTTTTAAAGGGGGTCCCAATTCTGGTTCTAACCCAGTTCTGGTTCTAGAACTTGGTCCAGGTTCCAGTTCCAAAAATCAGACCTGGGTTCAATTCCACAACTGAATCTAGTTTTAAAGCAAGTTCTGGTTCCGATCTCAAAAATCAGAACTGATGATTCTAAATCACCAAACTGGGTAACCTCCCAAAACTGGTATTTTCATGTTTGTTGGCTTTGCCTCCCAAGGCAAGAATATTGTGTTTAGATTCATTATACAGTATAGGAGCTTTAGGGGATTTTGGCCCCTAGGTAATAATAGGTCTATTTTTTTATGAGGATCTTTGAAAGATGATATCTTGGGTTGTGTTGAAACTTGAGATTAGTTATAGGGTTGTAATATCTTGAAGGATTTTGGTTTGTTTTAAAGGATTTTTTGAAGATTATATTTGTGCATGGTGAAATATTTGACTTTCCATAATTCTTCTTTTGCCTTAAGATCCTTTTTAATGTAAATGGCAAGGCCACAGTGTGACACACCCGTTGTTCCAAAAAAGAAAAAGAAAAATCTTGCTCCTACCATTTTTAACTAAAAAAGAATTGCTTCCCTGCATATGCATATTTTGTTAAGGTAGAGCTCATTAAATGGCCATCCCCTATACCTAGAAATTAATTCATATTAATTGTTATCCTCCATAGTTACAAATTAAATTGGCTCAAGTAAAATTGGTGAAGTGATGAGCTAATAATAATTTACCATCCTCTATAACTCAAATATTAATTCATTCCCATCCTCTATAATTGGAAATTAATTTCAGTCAGAGTGCTTTTTATAAGTTTCAAGTTTCTGAGAGAGAGATAAAGAGAGAGACCCCCCAAGTCAAAGAAAGCCAAAAGATTCTGCCTTCTTCTTATTAGGTACTTGCAGCCCAAAACTTGAAGCCAAAATGGTGTTCCATAGAAAGGGGGGTAAAATAATTAATCCAGACCACCCAATCCAGCAATCCCATTGGCCTAAAACATAAAATTTAAATTAAAAACCTTCAGATCTTTCACACATAACCCTATTTTGCTGAACATTGAACATAATGGTCCCTTTTAAACATTTCCATTGGTTGTCTAAAAAAAAATCACAAACCTAGGAGCAAAGACTATTTACACCTTTAATTGTTAGTTCACTCAAGATAACTAAATAAAATAAATTCAGACCTCCAAATCCAGCAATTTCATTGGCCATAAGTTAGTTTTTTTTTTTTTTTTTTCCCTCACATCTACACACAAGCCTATTCAACACCCTCCTTAAATTATGTAAACTAATTAAATACCATAAAACCGTTGTCTGTATACAGACAGGGTTAAAAAGAACAAAACGCCAAATAGGGAGAATAGAAGACTGGACCTTCTTTTCAGAATGAGACATTACGCAAGGGAATAGTCATGGGAGTTTGAGGTGGTTAGATGCGGCAATGATGAGAACAATTTGGTGGGTTTTGCCGCAACAACAGCAATGGCGGCGATTTCATTGTCCAGAACACGACATTACGCAATGGAACGGTCGTAGGAATTTGAGGTCGTTAGGGTTGTAGAGCCACATCGACAGCCGAGGTATCGCGACTTGATCGTCCAGGATAAAACATTACGAAACGGAACGGTCATGGGAATTAGAGGTCGTTTGCGGCAGACTTTCCTCGTCCCAGAACAAGACATTACGTAGTGGAACGGCCTTGGGAACTGGAGGTCGTTTGCGGCGCCGACGAGACAGACAAGGGTTTTGCCGCAACAAACAACAGCGATGACGGAGACTTCCTGGTTCCAGAACAAGACATTACGCGGCGGAACGGTCATGGGAACTGGAGGTCGTTTGCGGCAGCGACGAGACAAATCGTGGGTTTGCCGCAACAGCAGCAGCAGCGATGGCAGCCAGCGACCTTCCTCGTTTCCTTCTTCGTGAATCCCGTGCTCCTGCAACATTCTCGTTCGCTCTTCGATTCCATGCGATGATGATGTGAGGTATGTGACTGGTGGGCGGTTGGTTTTTCTTTCCTGGGGTTTTTTTTCTTCGCAAAGAATGAGCCAGGAATTGAAAAGTTCCAAGAGGAGTTCATGTTTGTTGTTGTTGTTGTTGTTGTCCTATTTTTTTGGGGGGGGCGTTGTTCTTTTTTTTCGGGGTTGGGTGTCTCTGAGTCTAAAGTTCAAGGGCTCTTTGTGTTTGTTGTAGTAACAGTAGGGAGGGAAGAGGAGGAATCGATGCTTTAGGATATATGGTGGAGAAGCTTGGAGATGGCATGGAGAGTCGTTTCTTATACCCTGCAAAGGAAAAAATGATGGAAGTCTCTTCCAATGCAACTCGAGTTGATGATGGAGGAGGTCATCGTCATGCGGGATTTGCAGTCCAAGAAGAATCTGGCCATGAGATTGAAGAGAAGAATGAGCTTTTGTTGAAAGCTCTCACAGTTGAGCGTGAGGCTCAAGCTGCCTTGTATCATGAGTTGGAGAAGGAGAGAAATGCTGCAGCCACAGCTGCAAACGAAGCCATGGCAATGATCACGCGTCTACAAGAAGAGAAGGCACTTGTGCAGATGGAAGCCCGGCAGTACCAGCGGATGGTGGAGGAGAAGACTATGTACGATCAAGAGGCGATGGAGGTTCTCAAGGAGGTCATTGCAAGACACGAGGAGGAGAAGAATGAGCTTGAAGCGGAAATTAGGATTTGCAAAAGGAAACTCAAGCTTTGTGCTCAAGAAGTAGATGAGGGAAACCAAGCTATGCCGGAACCTCCGCGCAATGCTGCACTACAACATCACCATCCAGCAGGGTTAGAGTTTCAGAGCAGAACAGATACTGTTAGAAGAAGAACAACCACCACCAAGAGGCAACAACCACCTGTGAGACGGGTGCCTCCTCCTAGGCAGTCACAGAATCCACAAGATGCAGAGTTTCTCAGCATGAAGAGAAGATGGAGCTTTCCAGATACCACCCAAGAAGAAGAAGCAGCTGCAGCTCAGCAACCTGAAGCGGCAGGTATTATGATGGAGAGGGAACTAGAAGAGAAGAGACTTTCGGTATTAGAGTATGTGTGCAAGTTTGAAGAGCAATTGCATCATCAGCAGGGAAGTAGAAGAAGAGGTTCAGCAGCAGCTCAAACAGGGAGGCCTCAAAGTGCAGGGGAGTCAAGATCTAAGATGAGAACTCAAGAAGGGAGAACTGGGTCCTCAGAGTCATCAAGGAAGGTGATCTCCGGGATTGTGGAGGAAGAAGATAATCCCTTGTGCCGATGGCTTTTTCAGGAGGGAGTTGTAATGGGAAGAAATCATCTGGACCCATCATCTTCTTTGATGGAAAGGGGAGACAAAAGTGGCACCGGCAAGCTAGAGGAAGAGTCTGAAAGTCAAGGAATGGATGATGAGACATTAGGGTTGATGATGGGTCGTGAGCATGCAGAAGAGGAAGAGTGTGGGGAGGAAGAAGAGTTGTTCATTCAGGATATTTACGAGGTGCATAATGCACCTCATCAGCCTCGTGGTGTTGTTTTGCAAGAAGACACATGGGACAGCCAGGAATGGAATTCTGAGATAAGACATCTGTCAAATTCAGATCGACTAGGAAAGCCAGACCTTTTGATCTTGCATGAAGAGGAGGAAACACCAGAAGATGGTGTTGGAGAAGGCACCTACTATGCTGAGAGGAGAAACAATGAGGTTGCATCCAAAGATGAGGTTGGGAGTTCAGGTATTGACAGACAGTGGGAAGGTTTTTGTGATGACAATATCAGGAGGAACTCATCTACAATCAGCAGGGACAGTGCCTGCAGGGTGCCTGTGGAGGATGAGGTTATGCATCTAACCCTTAGACTCAAGGCACTGGAGGCTGATAGGAACCTCATGAAACAGACCATTGAATCTCTGAGACGTGAAAATGGAGAGATGAAGCTTCTTCAAGAGATTGCTCAGCAGTTGCGAGAGCTGCGAGGTTTGGAACAAAAGGATTTGCAACAACAGTCGAAACCATTGGCAGCTGCCTCACCATGTCAGGTAAGCTGGATTGACTCTGTATTGCCCAAAATGATATCTATTTGTGTGAAACTGACTCCAAATTTGGATCAATTAGAAACCTTGACCAGGACAGATGATTTCTCAGAACTATCTGGCCAAAACTTGAAGCATGGAATGATGGTGGTGCAGAGGATTATGCATCACTGCTCAAGTATGCAATGTTTGCCCTGTGGAACCCTGTGAACCTGTAGCACTGCTTTGCATGGGTGGATTCTCCTGAAGGCCTTGCTTGGTTCTTCAAGATCATGGCTTTCTTCTACTGCATCTGATTTTCCAGGAATTCTTGGTTTCCTCACGCTGTTTTGAAACCAAGTAGCATACAATGCTCCTGAGCCTTACTGCATAATTACTGAGTCAGAATATCAATCGGATAACTGACAATGACTTGGGCAACATCAGAAACTGCAGTCTCCTGAAACTATCAGATAACAAAGAATATATATTGTCTTTGCTGCTGTTTTGGTCACACAAATTCCACAGTACTAGATCCTGGTCTGGCCACAAGTGATGCTTCTCATTTTGCATTTTGTATATGAGTAGGCAACATGCATGGAGTCAATGGTCCTTGCAGTCTTGGTGGATTCATGAGATGCCATCCTTTTTTCTTTGTGAGAGGAGGATGAGAGGTCATAACAGGTGTTGTCAAGCAAATGGAACCCACTAAGTGTGCTGTGTGTGGGGTGTATGGTATTTAGGGAATGATGTCATTTGCCCACTTATGCAACTCTGCGCAAACCCAGTTAAGCAAGTAAGCACATCTTGTCATCCTTTATCAGAAGAGGGATTACAAATATAATTTTTGCATTCAGGTTTCTTTATTTGGAAGTACTAAAGAGAGTTGATGGGATGAGGTGGCTGTTGCTGGGAACAACTCTGCTACTCATTGGGCCAGCAGCTGTTGTCCTGGCATTGACACAATCCTGTTTGAGCAAGATGGATTATCAGTGTGCTATGCTCTTTGGGTTGGAAAATGCTCTCTTGCTACTGCTGGAGAAGACCATTGTAGTTACTCTGAGAACTGTGATGTGCTAACAAAGACTACATGTGCAATTGGGTGGCACAGGCTGGCCTGTGTGTGTCTAGGAAACAGCAGTACAATGGACTACCCAGGGGAATCTCGCGTAGGCTTGGGACACCTTCTTCATTCTTCTCCAAAACCATCAACCTGCATCACACAGTTGCGGAGGGCAAACATTCCCTCTACCCTATCTGCAATCCAAAGTATGGCTTTACAACCACAGGAAACATCAAATCAGCCATTGCAATCAGGTTAGGGACAGCTCTGAGCAGTTGGGATGAGGAAGCCTGGGGCTCTCCCTCAAGACTAGATATTGGAATTGAGCAAGGCAGGGATGATTGCCTCTGTGTTTCAGCTGTATTCTTTGGCCTGCTGTAGACTGCATTTATTCATTGTATATGCAAAAGAGTTGCAGTCTAAAACACCCCTTAGACAAACAGGCTGTGGAATACATGAAAGACCCTTCATTTGTAGGTTTTATGTTTACAACTGCCTGTATTGAGAACTGAAGACTTGTGCTGTCTCCTAGTGGAGACAAATTGTTTCCGATAGTACTATGCTTGCTAGATGTGACAAATAGAGAGCAACAGACTGCCATTTTGAGAGCGGATGTGCAATTGAGTGTTATGAATAAAAAATGCAAAAGAATTCTACAGTTAAAGTCTCCTCAATGGACACTCACAGCTCTCATCCCTGAACCTTGTTTGCATAAGCTGTGTGAGGTTTTGTGTGCTCTGATTGTTCTTGTCAAAACATGGGAGGTCCACCAAGCCTCAGATGCTGGTGTGATTTGAAAACACGACCATGAGCTGATGAACTGCAGCAGATGCATCCACAATGAAATGCTACTTTGTCTGTAACAGTTGTCAGGCCTGTCAGAGAGGAAATGATCTTGAGAGAAATGGGTGGGCAATAGATGGCATTGGAGGTCAGAGTTGGAGTTCCCTCTTGTGGGTCAGATTCTAAAGCCAAAGTACCCAATATTTGTGGCTTAGTGTTATATCTGTTTTCTCTCAATGTTTTCATGTCTTTCCAAGTCCAGTGATAGAAATGCAACATGGCAGTCCTTCCTCCAAGGATTCAGAAAGCTCTTTGGCACCCACACATCAGTATGACCAGAGTTATGCACAAGTTCATGGCAACCCGCGGAACTGTTGAACTGTCGACTCCAGACCACCAACTATGTGAATTAAGGTATGACAGTTGAGAATCTTGCTCTTTTTTTGCATGCCAAGTTTGAAACTCAAGAGACTTAAGATTTGTCAATTATGCTGTAAACACTTTCCTTGACATAATATTCTTGTTGCCTAGTTCCTGACAAATAAAACTTTGTTCTTCCTTTATCACTCTTCTAGTTTCAAGCTCTTTTTTTATGAGTCCTAGCCGGCTAGTTGTTAGAGCATCTCTACCGTTGCCTGGGCAACCATCCCTGTAGTTGCAAAGTGGGTGGCAGCAGTTTTGGTGGAGATGGCTCATCATGTAATGGCAATTTTTTGCACCAACCCAACCCATTCCCATCACTTTTAACTTCTGCATGTCATCTTGTTCCCCTCAAGGCTCGAAATTGATGGAGCTTGTGGGCCTTTGTATACTGACTTCAAGTCCTTCATGCTCTATACATGATGTGTCTTGTGTATGTTTCTGCTATGGAGCAGTGGTGAAAGAATTTGCATGATTTGATGGAAGCAAAGCTTGAGGACAATGAAGATGAACAGTTGATTGTTGACATTATTATTGGCATTCACACTGTCGAGAAAGGCAAGCATGGAGGTAGCTGAGTTGGTCATTTTGCAAGAATGTGAGAATAGCCATGATCACATTTGGCATGATTATTTTTGCGATGAGCCTCATCTATGACAATCGCTTCATCAAGTGTCATTACAAGATGCTTCTCATCTTTTTTCTACACATCACGATCCTTACTTTTTCTAAAAATGTGATGCTTGTGGTTTTTTGACTTTGTCAACAATTCAAAAATGCACTTCATCAATTAAGGTATTACCTTATGGTGTAGCTACTGATTCATGTGATGAATATTGCAGGTTGAGCAAATCAATTACAATGGAGGTGTTTTATGAGACTTTGTAGAGTTGTGAGAGTGTTTTGAATCAAGGTACCAATAGGGTTGACATTGACAAGCACATAAAGATCAATCACAATCGTGGCTTCCCAAGAATGTTTGGTAGCCATGGTTGCATGCACTATGCATGAAAAAATTGCCTTGTATCTTGGTGATAAAAATAAACATGGTAACATTATCCTTGAAGCAATTACAAACATGGGTTTGTAGTTTTGACATGCACATTTTGGTCTTCTTCGGGGAATAATGATTTGAATGTGCTTGATTGTAGTCTTCTCGTTGTTAATTTTTTGCAAGTTGTAGTGTCTAGTGTCACCTTTGTGGTCAATGGGAATGAGTATTGATCATTATTATTTACTTATTGATGGAATATAATCATGTTGGTCTAATTTTGTGCAAATGATTCATGAACCCCAAGGTGAATTTTTTTTCACTTTGTTGGCACATAAGAATTTTGTAAGAAGGATGTTGAACATGCATTCAAAGGGCTATGTTCTCACTTTCACATTATTGCAAGTCCTTCTCAACTTTGGGATCGAGAGATCATGTATTATGTTTTGATGGTTTGCATGTTGTTTCATAACATGGTTATAGAGGATGAGCATGAAAAAACTTTAGAGCCCTTTGAACTTACTAAGGACATTTTGAGGGTTGTCTTTTTGTTGATATCAAGTAATGCACACAACACATGAAAATAATGGATTACATTATTGATTAATGAATGACCTTACACTTGTGAACACTCGAAGGCAATAACCTTGCATGAAACCTACCTTTTCATGAGATTTTGAATGCTACAAGTTTTGCTTTTGAATTGTTTTGTTTAGATTGCTAAAAATTTATAATAAGTGGAACTTCATTATTGCCTATCCCCCCTTGGTCATTTTCAATTGTTGCAAGTGAAGTTATAGTATTGCAAGGTGTTTTGTAATGTAGTTGTGTTGCCATACTGGTTTTGTTGGTGCTTATTGTAGATGTTGAAGGCCTTAGATGGGTTTGCAATTTTCATAGCTCTTCATTTTGATGTAGTTGACAATATTCCTTGGCTTCTACAAACACAAGTTGTTTGTTTAACAATGTGAGCAATACCATGATGTTCATGTCCTCCAATTTTGTTTTAACAAGTGTAATGTGACCATCTCTTGTGTTGTATGGCTTGAGCATGAAGGGGGCTTTCATTCATCTTTTTCATTTTTTCATTTTTTTGGGGGGTTCATTTTGCTCCTTGTGGTTGTTTTGCAAATGTATTGGAAATGCGAGTAGGGTTGACATCCAACATTTCAACCTTTTTGTTGTTCTTGTTCACATTCAAGGAAACACACCACTTGTAGTTGTCTCCTTGAACATCAACCTAAGAGGTTAGTCTCTTTGTTGGCAAAGTCTTATTTTGATCTTTTTGCACGTTTGACCACTTAGGCACATCTTTCAACATTTCATTAGTAGTTGATGAAGGTGAAGTTGTAGTGCTTTAGTTGTTTCAACTTGTAAAAGTTCAAGGTTTTAACAAAGCGTTTTCTAAGAAGCTGCCACATTTGTTCAATGCGACAATTGTTCTATAACAACCATAAAACTTCACAATGTCATGTTTTATGATCCTTCATTTTGATTCAAATGATTTTGTAGATTTTTCAACACCACAAATAGGGTAATTTTGGATGTAGTGTTCACATGATATTAGTACATGTTTTTTTAACCATTCCTTGTCTTTGGATCTTGCCTAATATGTAAGAACCTACAACAAAGTTAATGTTCTTCCTTGGCAACAATTTTTTTTCCCTTCTTCAATTTATTAGGGTATAAAAATCTTGTTAATAATACCCTAGATGTTCATGCAAAAGTGATGTGATGCCACAACTTTGATGTGGTAGGCTTAGTTTTAGACATGTATTGTCAGAAAATCTACTTGCTGAAAAAGAGGTTTTCATCAAGGTTGGTGTGATTTTTAAAGGCTAGAACAAATGATGGGGTAGGGGAAATTCTCATCAACATGAAGTTATTGTTAGTGCAAGGATTATTGTAGTCTAGTGGAGATGTTTTTAGTGTTAGGTGTTATCCCTAAAACACTACGTATTAATATGTAATTAAAGTTAATGCTACAATGGTTATGAGATGCCAAAACAAGAAGAATGATAAATTGAAAGTTGATTATTTCTTAAAGTAGTGGCAAGGTTTGGCTAATTCTAGATTTTAATCTCGAACAAGCCCATGGTTAAGCTTGGTAGGGGTCATATTCAACTACATGTGAACTAGGAGCTATCATCAACAAAACGTTGAATACCCCTTGGCATTAATCACTTTTATAAAATTTACAAGGCCTACTAATTAGGTCAATAGAATGGGCACCCATGCTATAGTTGATTCTATTAAGGAATATGCAAGGCTTGTTAATTAGGTCTAAATATTCCAATGATGATGATTTTATCGAAGTTGGTTAAGGCGGGATGGGCTATAATCATAGGTCACACAAATAGACAATTTCAAATTGCAAATTTGTTAGAGGTCGATTTTAAACCAAATTTTTTACAAAACAAACATTTTACAAGTTATAATGTTTCAAAATGTCTTTATGGATCCTAAGATATCAAAAGAGAAATAGAACTCTTTAATTTTTTCAATGTTTTTTGGAATCTTTGTGTCTTTCCAATTTCATACACATGTTTGCATGTAATTGCAAACAAATGTAAATATGTGTTATTTCATTTGAATATGTTGAAATGATTTCAAAAGTTTGTGTTTTTTTTTTTTTGAGGTTAATCTAGATTCTAATAAAAATTTCTCCCTTAAGTACTTAATTCAAGGACGTAATCCCCACTTGTTTAACTAATTTATTGTTTATCCACCCTAATTGTGTCCAAAATTTCAATGAATTAAAATAGGGGTGACTGATTAAATCTCCCCTTGGATGATAATTGGACAATATTTTGTACAATTTGAATCCTATATATATTTAAAAATAACAAAATTTTCAAATGTAAACCATTATTTTTTTTGGGGTCATTTCATTGTCATTGGTAGTGCATAGGAACTTGGAGCCTAAGTTAGGATTACTATTAAATTGGCTAACATAATTTTGGTGATCACTCATTAATTTTAGTGACGATGATTTCATCAGAGCTTGTTTAGGTGGGATAGGCTATAGTTGTAGGTTGTACAAAAAGAAATTTCAAACTGCAAATTTATTAGAGGTTGATTCCAAACTGGAATTATTATTATTATTTTTTTATAAGTTGTAATGTTTCAAAATGGTTTTATGGATCTTAAGATATTGAAAAATAAATAAATCTCTTACTTTTTTTCAATGTCTTTTGGATTCTTTGTGTTCTTTCAAATTTTTTTTTGGAATCTTTGTGTTTTTCCAATTCCATACACATGTTTATATATAATTTCATACAAATGTAAATATGTGTTATTTTATTTGAAGATATTGAGATTACTTCAAGAAATTAACCTTTTATTATTATTATTTTGTTGGAGATTAAGCTAGTTTCCAATAAAAATTTCTCCCTTAAATAGCTAATACCTAATTCAAGGATTTAATCCCCATTTGCTTAGTTGACTTAATGTTTATCCACCTTAATTGCTTTCAAAACGTCAATGAATTAAAAATAGAGATGATTGATTAAATTTCCCCTTGGAGGATAATTGGACAATATTTTATACAATTTGAATCCTATATATATTGAAAAATAACAAAGTTTTCAAATGTAAACCCTTATTTCTTTTTTGTCATTTGGTCATCACTAGTAGTGCGTAGCAGTGTAGAACTCAAAATGTGTTGGCCACAATAGCCATGGCAATTGCTGTCTCTCCCCCCGATAGCCAAGGCACCCTTCCACAACACCCACGGGACCCTTTCTTTTAATTTATTTTAAAAATTTATCCCCAGGGTCCATCCATGTCAGTGAAAACCACCCTTGCTTCACTACCCTTCATTGCACCACCCTTCATTTGACATCCCATGTGATTTTTAAAATCAAAAATTAAAAAAAAAATCCCATCCATGGGTGTTGTGGAAGGGTGCCTTGGCTAATTCTATTCCTAAAATTGGCTGCCATTAGAGTTATCCATAAAGTCATGCCCTGTTGGGCCTGAGTTGCACCCCTCATTTGATGCTTCATCCTCTCCTGGCTGTTGTCCGCAGAGTCATGAAATTTTATTAAATAAGGGTATGAAATACTGAAACTCAGCATTAAATGCACAAGGCTCGCGAACATTTATAATTACAGTACACATAGCAGCAGCAGCAGCGATTGGTTGAAGGCGTTCAGGAAAAGAAAGGACAGGGCCAAACTCAGTTTAGCGCCAAATTTGCTCCTAAACTGAGTTTCATGCCCTGTTGAAGCCCAGTGTACTTCTTTTTCCTTCTTTTTCGAAATCTTATCCCGTATGTGACCAACAGGGGGTCCAAGTGCCGTCTTTTCCTGACTTTACGGATAACTTTATCGTTTTTGGCCTGGACTATTAGCCCTACGTATTTGGGTTCAAAGCTTCATTTTCTTCCAAGGAGCATATGGTACAACACTTAGCCAGTGTTCAAGTCATTTGGGTCAAAAAACAAGGTGCCACCTATTATTTGGTCACCTCATCCTAGGCCCCTTATTTATGGAACGACCTCACCTTTGGGCATTTACCTTACATGTAAAGAAACTGTAGAAGTTCCTTAATTGTGTAGGTGGAGGACACCTTATATCGGGGAATTTCTCCTAGAAAGGAAGGGGATATCTCACACCCCCAAAAAGAGTATGCATCTTCTGCCAACTTTACATGTTGTTGCCTTGTCCTAGGGCAAAACATAGTGACAAACAGATGGGTAATGCAGATCCACATATGCCATTCCTACACCAAATATCCTTGGGCAATCTTTACCGTGTTGTTGAAGGTAGCCTTATGTAGCAGGCATTTTGAAAATGTAATGCCCATAGTAATGCTCGTGAAGCCACTAGGTATCACAGGAATTTTTTATTTATTTATAAAAAAAAAAAAGCCGTGGTTCCAGTCCTAGGGATGGGCTTTATTACCCTACACTAAATCAGGGTCTCAGAGTCCAAATTTAACACTACGGTTAAGTATTGGTTAAGTATTAGCTCTACTAATATTGAGAGGCCAAGGCCATATTCAAAAGGTAAGGTACCATAGGTATCAGTGCAGGTGCTCTTGTGTGCACCCTGTGTTGTGGGCCCCCACCCCCCCAGTTGAGGATAGTCCCAAAATGTGGGGCCGGACTTATTTTGGGAATGTGCTGACTCCTGACCCTTGGGATTTACCTTAATGGATGAAAAGTCATGTAAACCTTCTCTCACTGGATGAAAAATCATGTCTGACATCCTATCCTATCCAGCTGATGTATGTACAAACAACGGAAAAAAGAGAGATGACAAATATTTGACATCCTATCCGGACAACATACATGATGTACACACAGGAAAAGGAAGGACAAGAGGTTTTGCTGGGAGAACAGCAAGTGGAGGATGATGAATCAGAAGGTTGAGAACCTTTGAATGGTAGGTTATGTTAATTATAATGGTGCATTCACACTTGATTTTAAGTCCATGTTGAATGAAAATCTAGGTGGCATCCTAGGTGGCACACAATGTTAAATAGGTCATAGCTTAATGTTATGTGAATGTTAGCTTAACATAAAATTTGCATGGTCAGTAGGATTAAGTCCTAAATGACTAGCAAGATGTCAATGGACTTAACACTCGAGTGTCTGTAACACCAAGTGTGAACGCACCTTAAGTACCACAATGCCCCGTTTGATTAATTGCCACTAATCTCATTAATTATCATTGATCACATAAATTAACACTGGTTATCACTCCAGACCGATCAGCACTGGGCAGCTTACTCAGACAGAGAGCCTTTTTTTGCTGGCTATATATATATATGTAGCCAAAAAGGTTATATTGAAAATTAAAAGTGCTAAAATCAATCGATTTTTGAGATTTTCAATAGCCATATTTAGAAAAAAAATTATGAAAAATCTCCAGATTTTTTCACGTGACTCAAGTAGGTTTAGCCAAAAACACAGAAGGATGGTTATTTTAATTACAACTATCGTGTTTAGCTTGTAGCCAAATCTGGCTAAATCTTACTGTTGATCATCGCCACTTTGGCTACATCGTCACAAAACAGGCTCGTACTGTTGGCGTGAGTTCCAATGTACGCTTGTCTGCGCGTGCACGCTGCTTTGCAGTGCTTGTTGCTGCTTCGCGAAATTCTTCCGGGGGTTGTGCTGGCAGACGAGAGAGCAAGAAGAAAGGCGACGGAAGAGAGCTTCATGTGGCTACTGGGCGTGCGAGGTTGCTGAGAGAAATCTGTCGCGAAGAAAAAATTGAGGAAGATGATATTATTGACGTTTTTGTGGTAGTTGTGTGCGCATGTGTGTCTTTTGCTTCCATTCAAAGAGTACGGACTGATCAATCAACCAGCGCCATCTCCTTCTTCTTCATCAGGTGCGAAACAATAACAATGTTCCTGTGTGATCTTTCTTATGTTCTTGTGTGATCTTTCTTTCTTTCTGTTTTGATGTTGTTGAAATCTGCTTCTCTGTTGACGATTTGTGTTTTTTCGCTTGCTCGCTTGCTTTTTGCCGCTTTTTGTGTATGTTCGGTTTTGAAGATGGTATGTGAGTTCGAGAGGTGGACAACGCCGTGGCCAACGAAGCTCCTCGAAGTTTAAATGGTACCAAAACATCGAATGTTTCGTTGTTTCTTTGTGGCGAGGAAAGTAGAAGCAGCTTTAGGAGCGGCGGCGGCAGCTTGGAGATGGCCATGGACAGGCCAAGCGAGTAACTCCTGGGCGTCTGTCTGGAGAGCTTCGTCGGTAATCGTTGCCGTTGTCAAGCTTTGGCTCGCGGTGCTGGTACTTTTCTTTGCAGTGATCGCTTTCTTTGCGTCCGGCTTTCTTCGTCTCTTGTGCTTGCACGTTCCTTGTTCCTGCTTGGTGTCCCATCATCTCGAAGGAAGAAGAAGCTTCTTCAAAACGGAAGCAAATATGTTGAAGAAAAGAATCTCCGCGGGCGACAAATCGGACTGCGGTAACGGCGATGAAGTTGATTTTTCGCATACTGGAGAAATGACTGTCGGATCCGATTTGCGTTACAGCAAGCCTTGCGCGTCACACCTACAGAAGAGTCTTCCTGCAGATCTGCACAGAGTGTGCTCTCGGAAAGACAGTGGTGAAAGAGGCGGATCCCGCCAAACTCCAATGGAAATCGTCGATGCCGGTGAAGCTGCTGCTGATGGAAATGCTGACCAATTGCAAGCAGAGCAATCTTGGGACGAGCCTAAGCTAGATGTAGCCCTCCAAGCGGAGCGGGAGGCGCTGGCCGCGATGTATCAGGAGCTGGAACAAGAGAGGAATGCTTCAGCCACAGCTGCGAAGGAAGCCATGGGAATGATCGCACGTCTCCAAGACGAGAAGGCCGTAGCGTTGATGGAAGCTCGGCAGTTCCAGCGGATGGTTGAGGAGAAATCGATGCATGATCAAGAAGCGATCGAGGCTCTGCAAAAGGTTGTTGCAAAACGTGAGCAGGAGAAGAGCGAGCTGGAAGAGGAAATGAAGTTGTACAGACTGAGGTTGTTACTCCGTGCCCAAGCAGAGGAGGAGATACGGCGTGCTGCTGCCATTACCTTAAGGGCTGTTGATACAAAGCAATTAGGGTTTACAGATAGAGGAAACAAGTGGAAGAACCACATCTGGGGTTCCATTCTCACTGAAGTATCTCATGAACCTGGAACACCCCATGCTGTGGAGGATTCAAGCTTGAACCTACCTTCAGCGAAGTTCATGAGCTTGAAGAGAAGATCCAACTCTCATTCCTATGCAGCAACCGAGAGTGATGTGAATGAAGAAGATGGGGGGGTCTTAGAGGAGGTCTCAGATAGAGGAGCATTGGAAAAAAAGAGGCTTCTTTCTGTCTTGGAGTGCTTGTGGAAACTAGAAGAGGAGTTGCATCTGCAGGCAGGACTCAAACAAAATGCACTAAATGGGGAAACAAAGACTGTGGGAGTAGTATCAAGCTGCAAAACACAAAGTCCAGTCAAGAGGACAATGAGCTCAAAGACAGCAACAAGTAGCTTGCAGACAATGATATCCGCAATGGGTCAGCATGATGGCTTGTGGCATAGCTGTTATGAAGATGGCAACACTAATGAAAGAACTTGTGATGATGCATCTTCTTCTGTGGAGGGAGATGGAAATGTTACCCTTGTCCACCAACATAGTCAGGCGGATGAAGGTGAAAACAAACAAGAAGAGCAAGAGGCTGGCACATCTTATATGATCAGTGGTGAGGAAAGAACAGCAGGGAAATCTAGTGATGAGGAGGTCTTGTTTGAGCATGATGTTTATGAGGTACAGGAATCATGTTACAAGCTACAGGGAATTGCTGGAGAGCGAAACAGGTGGAGGCATCCACCTAATGTGGATAGACTAGGAAAACCAGACTACCTATTCATTCGTGACGAGGACGCAAGAGACAGGAACGAACTGGAGTATGCAAGAGGTGACATCACAGTGCCTCTGTGCGAAGCTGGGAACTCTGAAACCAACACATGGTTGGAAGAGTTTTATTGGATAGCACGGGAAGGGGATGTTAGCACCAGTTCCAAGAGTAGGAGGTGCCACTCCTGGACTTCCCTTGAAGATGATGTACAGCAGCTGAAGCTTAGGTTGAAGGCCCTGGAGTCTGACAGGCACCTAATAAAACAGACCATTGATTCTCTTACACAAGAGAATGGACAAATGAAGCTTCTTCAAGAGATTGTTGAACAATTAAGAGACTTGCGTGGTATCGAAAGGAATGGTTTGCAACAGCAAGACTCTTTTCCATATGCTTTATCATTCCAGGTGTTGTAAATTTGTGCCTGAAACCCATATATGCTATGTTCTTCTGGGAGGCATGTGCATCCAGCATTCTGGCATGACTATTTGTGATGCAGTTGGTCAGGAACTAAAACCCCAAGCTCTGCAAACCAGCAAATTGATGAATTTGGCAATTTGCAGGCAAAGACCTGAGGTTTAAATCTGAGATTGATTTTGTTTGCATCTACATGTAGTTTTGATGTAGCCTGAAGTATGCATAAGCCCTCTGCTTTAATGCAAGGTACACATGCCGAGAAAAAAATCCTTCGTAAGACTTGTAGGATGTTGTGGCTTGGCAGCAGTTTTTGGCGAGATCTACCCATCATGCCATGGTGCAGCTGGGGGAGTTCTTCCAATCCATGACTCTTTCAATGTCTAACATAATTGGTCATTTTTATATTGGTTATTGAGATTGCAGATCTGAAAACATAGTGGCAAATATATATGCAAACATTTAACAGAGAAAACCCTAAATTGCTAATAAGTCTCTTTATTCTTTCAGGTTGACTTAAGTTGTAAGAATGGAGAAGTTCTTAGTACTTGTGAAGATGCTGTTTGCTAAATTGAGAGACATTTCTGTTTGGTGTGTCTGCCTTTGAAATCCTGAAAATGGCAAATTCAAGGGATTCTTTACCCTCAGTGGGGAGATTTTCAAAGCCACTTTGTAAGAATGGTACTCTTAGTGTTTTTGATGTTGTGTCTTGCCATTATGTTTTTCCATTTCTGTTGTTTTTTAGTTTTTCTTCATATTTTGTTCCTGTTTCTTCTTAGCTTTTTTTGGTTCTTCTTCTCTTCTATATTTTGTTGAGCTGGCCAGCATCATGGCCGAGTCTTCCCTGCCGGTACATTGGAAAACATATGGCATTGACCTCCATCCACTGCAAGTTGCTGATGAAGTCAGTAGGGATGCTATGGTAGCTGTTCATTATATGCTGCTGTTGAAGGTCTCTGAACATGTGTATCATTGTTGTTCAACAGCTCCTCAGCCCCTTTTCTGTTTTTCAGAGATTTTTGGGATGTCTTTTGTCTTTTCCCAGTTCACTGATATTTTGTGTGACCTGAGAGTCTCTAATTGTCAGGTGATCTCTCCATTCTATTCAGGTTGACTTAAATCTTAGTATGGAGAAGTTCTTATTACTCATGAAGATATTGACTGAGTAAACCCTTCTTGTTTCACAGTAGTTTGTCATTTGGTGAAATGTATTCTGAAGGTAAAATTGGCGAAGTGAATTTGGGAGAGCACTAACGCAGTGTTCTGGCTGTGGGTGTTTTGTGTTGTGGGGTATTAGGGGATGATGTTTTTCCCACGTTTGCTTTACAAAGTTCAAGCCAAATTGTGCAAGTAAGTACATACTTTGCACACCTGCAGGAAATCAGGGGTCAGACCTCAAAAAAGTCAAGACCTGGCTTGTCATGTGTGATTCATGACAAAGATAAATTTCAGATGCAAGGGATTTTTGGAAACGGCCTAAAGGCTCATATAATTTTGGAGATTAGTACTACAGGGAGCCTGTTTTGGGACAATGGCATCAATTTCCCTGCATTAACACCAGCAGAGGTGATAAGGTTTTATTCTGTGATTATTGTACAGCTTTGGTCCTTCAAGCTGCAGCCTTTGACCAGTCAGCATATTTTCCTTTATCTTGCCTGAAACATGGAACTTAATTTGCTCATTCTCAATGATGAGTTCACTTGATATGGTGTGGGTGGTGTGGAGTTTCTGGTGTTCTTTTGCATCCAGGGCTAAGCTCTGTTAGGTGCTTCAAGAGGTAACTAATCATTGTCACATGTTGGAAATGTTCTGCACAGGTTGGTTGAAACATGGCTAAGAAGAGTTGTTTCAATGATAGATGAAGGGAAGCCTAATGTAGGCTGGGGACAACTGCTTCACACCTCCTCCATCCCTCCAGTAGCAAACTGCATTACTCATGGGTGTAAAGCAGATATCAATCTGTCTACCTGCATCCAAAATGAGTTTGTGAAATTTGGAAACTCCTCATCTTGGCCCAAGGATGTAAATACCAGGTCGGGGACTGCTCTGAGTGGGTGGGATTACTAAGGTATCCACAGCAAGAGGTGATTCAGATGTGTTCAAGCTCTCAAGTTTCCTCTCAAAATATACTGGAATTGGAACTGTATCTTCCTGTAATATGCAACTTTTGAGATTTGTGAGACAATAGGCATGGCAGAAAATGGAGCAAGATTATTGTCTCATCCATTCTTCTGCTGTATATATTGTCAAGCAAGAGATAATCTTCTCCTTATTTTTCCCAGTGCCAGATAGATTGACTGGCAGGTGAGAGGAATCAGACTGCAGTGTTTTCAATCATAAGGTATGCTCAGCTCTATTCAGAAACTTTAACTTGAAAATGTCACAAGGCAATACAGATGTTTGTGCATTTTCTGATTATGTTCACAAAACTTTCATGGATTTGGAGCAGTTTGGCACAATCCTTACAAGACAAGCAGTTTCTACTTGAAAACTGAAGGTTCACATTCTGAGTTGCAGGGTTGTTTTCAAGGTATTTGTGACTGGATGGCTGGTGGACTCACTATACTCCTATGATGGAACTTGAGACATACTTTGAATGCAGAAATTGCATGTTTCTCTGACCTCAAGGGGACACATGACAAAGATTTTGTCCAATTCAACACCTGAAGCTGATAGAGAAATTTCTTTCTGGGAAATTTTCTGATGAACACTGTTCATGGTTGTGTTCCAGATTCTCTCTCAAGGATGCACAACTTGTGCTGTTGAAAACAGGGACACGTGGCCCCTTGCTGTGCAAAAAGGAACTTATGCTCTAAGGCTGTGAGTGAGAAGAACAGGATGACAAGGGAATCTATCCCTAAATCCTGACAAGGGAATCTGTCAAGAATGAATGGCTTTAATAGAACTTGGGTGGTGACTAAATTGTGATGATGATGATGACAATGGTACAAATATTAACAGCATTGTTTGCTTTTAGTGGCAGTCACCATCTAGATGCGTGGGACTCTGGGGAGCCCTGCTGATGCCATTGGAGATGCCAATGAAGCTGCAGCCACAGAAGAGAGTGCTGCTTTGTTGGGTGTTGACACAGTGCCCGAAGGATTGGTGACTGGAGCCCCAGCTGCTGCAATTGCTCCTTTACTTTCTGTACCAGGCTGTCCTGCTGCTGCTGCTGACTTCCTTACCTGCAATGCACAGATAGTCCCCTCTGGTCAATTACAAAGAAACCTTCAACAAAACAGACAAGAAGAGTGACTTCATTAAAACAGAGGATAGCTGCCTTCTCTGATGAACTGGCTTTAAGTCTAAACCTTTTCTGCTTTGGTCTCCAACCCTGATGTCAGAAACAACACTACCACATGACACCCCTTGTGATCAAAGAGCACCACACACTAGTGTAGAGATCAGAACAATGAAGTTTTACCAAGGCAAGGCGCTGCTTGTGAGTCTCACTAATTGACTGTCCAATCCCACTCACCCCCACCGTTAACCCAAAGTCAGTAAAGGAAATCCTCTTCCTTCTACTTGATGACAAAACATATTCCACTCTAAAACAGCAGTAAGAAAGGGTGGGGGTTAATGCAAGGTAGCTGCACAGGGATGGCAATTCATGAAGCACAAGTTCCACCCCACAATGAACTACAAATATGTTGCAAAGGTTTCAATATAAAAATTCATGGGAAAATAAAGGAAAACCTCACTTGTCGCTTATAAGGTCGATATTCTTCACTTCCAAATCCAGGTACTGTAATGTGCCAATTGTGCTCTACATCAAAATGAAGGTTCAAAATGTCAAACCATTAATCTATCTTGACAGGAACTGTAATAGTGCTCTACACCAGCAGCACAATGAAGGCTGTTCAAAATGAATGAAGCAAGTTTTGCTCTCTCCATCTCCCCCACTGCCATGATTCTATTCTCAAAAGGATCAACATGCCCACAATGTGCAAGGCTTTTTCACATGAAAGGGAGAGCAGAAGAGAGAAAGGGGTTACTGACCTAAGTGCAGTAGCACATCCTTTGCTTCCAGGACCGAGGACTTGCGATGCTTTGCCAGAGTACAAGCAAATGATGTCACCTGCATAAAAATTGAGGCCAGCAGATGCCAACACTCATGAGCTTTCTTTCTTTCCACTTCCTGAGAAGCCCTATTTTATTCCTGAACAAAAACCATCTCATATGTTGCTGCAGCATGGAATTGGATTACATACACTGTCAATGAAGTCATCAGCAATTTCAAGTAGCACATCCTCCAGATCAGGATCCAGGTGCTCTTGTGGGTCCACCTGTTTGAAATTACACCTATAAGACTGTATTCTCAAAACCCTGGAAGAGCAGAGATCATTTCTCAAAATCATCCCAGAAGAATGAAGATTGATTCCCAAAACATTCCTGGACCAGTGAAGATCAATTCTCAAAAGCATCCTGGAAGAATTAAAGATTGATTCCCAAAATCCTCCTGGAAGAATGAAGATCAATTCTCAAAACCGTCCTGGCAGAATTAAGATTGATTTCAAAAATCCTCCTGGAAGAATGAAGATCAATGCTCAAAACCAACCTAGCAGAATTAAGATTGATTCCCATAATCCTCCTGGAAGAATGAAGCTGTTTATGATGTCTCTTAATTAGCAGTAGAAATCAAGGTTCAAAAAATTAGGGTTTACTTGTGCAACAAGCTCTTGGATGCTGCGCTTGCCAAGAATATGACCAGTGGAATAATCAGGAGGTTGGGTGATAGAAGTCACAGCAGCACTAGGCATGTTGGAGGTTGGTTGTTGTGCAGTAGTGCTGGATTGAGGAGTTGTTGAGATTGTGGGAGTAGCAGGTCTTTGCTGGTTGCTGCTACCAATAACCTGTGCTCGCTGTTGTGGCAGTTGTGTTTGATGTTGCTGCTGATAGCCAGTGGGCTTTGGCTGCCATGTTGCCTGTTGTGACTGCTGGGCTCCAGGCACCACCAGTCCTTGCATCTGTAGTGCTGCTCCTCCCACTGATGATGATGGCACTTTTGAAAGCTGCAAAGCTTGCAAAACCCCGACCTCATTCAATCAATCATCAGACCTAGTCAACAACAAGATGAAAAAAGCATTGCACTGTTGTCAACAATCACTTCACATAGAGAAATCCAAAGCAAAGATGATACAAAAATATGATAGAGCTGAAACAAAAAAGAAGATGGAACAGGACATTAGACAGTGCTGTCTGCTGGGGCTGGGATGATGGTCTGGAGGGATTGTTCTGCTGCTGTAATTGTTGTGTTAGACGCTGCTGCTGCTGGTTCTGTTGCTGCTGTTGAGGTGAGGCCAGGCCTGCTCCTGGCCTACCCATGGCCATAGCCTGCTGTACAGGTGATGGTGCAGTTGTCTGGAAAGGAGTGGGTGGTTGCATCTGCCCTTGAACTTGCTTCTGCCTTGCCTGCAAAACCTGTGCAAACTCTTTCAACCCAATTGAAGTTTGTTGTGCCACTCTCTGTGTGAAATGCCCACATAATACAAAGAGAGCACCAAGGAGAAAATAACAGACCTGCATTGCATGTTGCTGAGGCAAAGAGAGCTGTGATTGCACCCCGTATTGGGGTGTGCCTTGCTGCACTGCTGCTGGTCTTGCAACCACACCCCCTGTAGATTGAGCAGGATTTAGATGGTGAGCATAGGAGCCAGGTGCAAGCTGTTGCTGTGGCTGCTGCTGCTGCAGACCATAGATGCCAGGACGACTTTGAACCGGTTGAAGTACAGAGCTTGGCCGTTGTTGTTGCTGCTGCAGCTGCGCCTGGCCTGCTGCTGCTGCTCTCTGTTGAGCCATAAGCATGGTCTGGCTTGAAACTCCTGATGTAGCGACTGAGCTTGAGGACAAGAACTGTGTGTTGTAATGCTGCTGCTGCTGCTGCGGCATGTGCGAGAGTCGTTGTCCCGACCCAGAGCGCGACAAAGGATTTCCGGCGACTTGGGTTGGCGCCATTAACTGCTGGGAAGCAGGAACCTGCAGCTGCGAGCTTTGCGCGTATTGCACACGCGCAGCTTGCTGTTGCTGCTGGGTCTTGGCTTGGTTTTGATTGAATTGCTGCATCTGGTAGCTCAAGTGCTGCTGCTGTTGCTGCAATTGCGATGCCGCCGCTGCAGGAGTTGTCACCGCGCTCAATGCAGACATGGGTCCTGATGAGGCAACCGGCGGCAATCCAGCAGCAGCAGACGAAGAAGGTGTAGTCATACTCGGAGCTTGCTGCTGCTGTCCTCCCGTTGCAGCTGCAGCCGATACCGGCGGCATATGTCCTCCTTCTCCCGCCATGAGGTCCTGCCCAGCCAGGCTCTCTCTCAGAACCCCCCACCCTCCAAACACAAAAACAACAACAACAACAACAACAATAGCAAAAACCTAGCACTCAATCCCAAACTTTTGTTGCCCGATCAACCTCAAATGATTCCTTGCAATGTACACAAGAAAAACCCAACCCAACCGAACCCAAGGATTCTTGGTTCTTGGGAATTCTAGACGGCTCTTTTAGGGTTAGATCTTGTGCATTTTTTGGTAGCAATTTGTTGACAAAAAGTGATGGTAAAATTGCAGCAGATCATGTGCAGTGTGGAGAGAGAGAGGAGCAAGTCTTCCTCCTTCCCTCCTGAGTCTTTGTTGAATAATCTTGTTGTTGCAGACAGAGGAAATGGAAGCAGTTTTGGCTCCTTTTTTTTTTGGTTCCCACCTGCCTACTCTATCTTTCTTTCTGTGTTTGTGTCATCTGCTGCTTTTGTTCCCTGCTTGTTTGTGTGTGGTTAAAGACACTGGGGATCATAGACTGAAGAAGATATGTGTAGATAGATGGTGGTACTCTCTCATAATTTCTCTGGTAAACATAAGTATTCTATACTAGTTTGTCTTTCTGTCTCAAGTGCAAATTGCAACACTCATATTCTTGACCAGTTTCATGTGCATGTATCAGATCCTACACTTCATGCATTCTTTGTATGACTTTGCTGAAGTAGCATAGAAAAATTCTTTTCTCTGTGATCACTCATCTGCGAAGGCAAGAAGAAGAGGCGGGCGGCAAATCAATGTTAAGGGAACACAGCATGCATCAGAGTCCAAGGCAAGAAGAAGAAGGTGGCAGCAGATCAAGGTTAGGGTGGCAGAGCATGCATCATAGTTTCACCTTAGTTTGGAATACTTTGTACAACAAGAGGCAGCCTCCCAACAGCTTTTATGCTGAGATCAATTTTCTGCCTGACTGACTGCAAAATTCGAGCAGACTCATGTTGGAATTGGTTGCTTGGGGAAAGTGAACAACAGTGTGTTTTTGTGTGTTTGTATCTGACTGGGAATTGATGATAAAAGTTCAGTGAGAGTTTGTTTCAAGGTTGCCTCCTCAAGTTTGGTTTTGTTCTTCCGAGAGACCTGCCTGTAGGCATTCTGTCCTCTGCATTTTGCAATTCAACTCATGTTAGAATCGACATCCCAATGATGATTGTCACCTTAGCCTTTCGTGTGTTGATTCCTATTGGGAGTGTCATCCACATTGACATGCCAAAGGTTTCATACTTCATTTGTATTTGTTAGCTTCCAAGCATATAGCTGCTGATGTGTGGAGTTGTCAAGCAGAGAGAGGAAATAAGGGGCATGTGAAGAAGAGGCAGAAGAGTTGGGGGCCAGAAGCATTTAGACAAATAGAAGATGGAGCATGCCAAAAAAGATTTGAACAGGTGAGTATGTGCAATAGAAGTGTGTGTATTGTGGTCAAATGCTTTAGAAAAACTCCCAGAAAGCAAAAGGGATGTGGTTGTAATGAATGTCACTGTGTCACAATGTCCCCAGCAATCTTCATGTTGTAACACACCAGTTTGGGTGCAGCAATTGGGAATGCTTCCTCAACAGCTGTGAAGCTTTCCAGTGTACCAACAACATGACAACCTGAATTGCTGCATTTACAGTCAACTGCAGGTCATGCTGTCATGATTCATGACTTTTTTTTTCCCAACAACAACGGTAGGCCATTCAGCATAAGGTCAATCAAACACCCAAAACTTCATTACAGGATGATGATGATGATGTTATTAGCTCCACTATTTTTGTTGTCAGTCTGCCTCAGTTTACTTTACATTAATGACATTTGTATGAAGGGTTAACATTTGTAAGAAGACAAACTACCTAATACATATTGGATAGCATCTGATAGACACAATAATATCATATTAATTCAATTCTCCTTTCAGCAGCTGTCACAAAGTGACCAAATTTTATTTCCATCAAAGGCCAAAAAAAACACAACCCAAACTAAACTAAGAAACTCTTTAAATATTTCATTCTTTGGAGATGGAAAACAACATTGCCATTTACATGATGATTTATCAAAGAAATGAACCCAAAACTAAAGCTTAAAAAAAAGTAATAACCCAAAAAAAAAAAAAACCACTTCCCCTCCTCCCCAAGATCCCCAATTTACAAGTGCAACTGTACTAAGAAGAAGTTATCTGGATTCTAATAGTCACAGACTCAAGCCCTAAGTTCTACTCTTATTAAAGCCTTTTTCATTTGACTACTTTATGAAAAAGTAAAGTACCCATATAGTTCTGTTTCACACACTTTCACAGATAAATAAATAAATAAATAAATATCCCCAAACAACACCCCCTCCCCCCAAAACCCAGCCTATGAAACATAATTACACATGACTAACTTGGTTATTAAACATAATCAATTCTCTTATTATAAAAAGTCTCCACGATTTGAACTAAACTTCAGGTTCACAAATTTCTGGACCAGAAGAAATTTGCAAATTGTTTCTTGACCAGAAGATCTCCAGTGCTCCATTCCAGACTTTGCTAAGAAATTTGGGTATGAACTTGTGCAAAAGATCAAATTTGGGTACGAGCTTGGGCAAGAAGTGATCTGATTTTGGCTATGAGCTTGGGCAAGAAGAGATCGGATTTTGGGTATGAACTTGCGCAAGAAGGGATCGAATTTGGATATGAGCTTGGGCAAGAGATCGGACATGGGTATGAGGGGCTTGGGCAAGAAGAGCTCGGAGTTGGGTATGAAAATGGGTAAGAGATGGGACTTGGTATGAGGAGCTTGGGCAAGAAGAGACCGACCGGATTTGGGTATGAACTTGGGCAAGAGATTGGAGCCCACTCTGTGGAAAGAACGTTCAAGCCCAGATGGGTTGCGCATGGGATCCCGGATTCTCAGCTTCACCTGCGGCACAGAACTGTTTGTTGAAAGAGATTTTGTTGAGGAAATCGGGATTGGGTGAAGAAGAAGACGGGATGATGATCTCAGTAGTCTCCTGTAGAGCCCCCCTCGAGGAGTTGTTGTTGTTGTTGTTGTCATCGTCGTCATCGCTGCTGCAGCTGCTGCCACCACCAATCACAGTATCCGGAACTTCATTACAATCATCCTTGAGGAAAGCTGAAATAGCTTGCTGTTGTTGTTGTTGTTGCTGATGTAGTGCTGCTGCTACCTGATTCTGTTGTTGTAGTTCATAAATGCGTCTTGTCGTGGAGGTAGACCATTGATCAGGCCCTCCTGCTGATTCTACCAGGTTCAAGAACTGTGGCTGCTCCTGGTCGTTGTAGAGTACTGGAGAAGAAGGGAAGTGGGCGGCGGCGGAGATGTTGGCGACGAGCTGGTCGCAGGAGCTTGCAGCATCCAATTGGTCCAAGGCCTGTTGTACTTGGGCATGGGCATCATCATCCGTAGAGCAGCCGCAGGAAGGTTGCGTCGCCAGGCTTGCCAGAGAGTGGAGCTGCTCGTTTAGAGCAGCGAATTCAGAACTGGTCTCAACTTTGGTTCTGGTTCCAGAGATAAACGAGTGCTGCTGCTGCAGGGAGGCACTACTGCTGGTGGTGAGATCAGGGAGGATTTGGGTACAGCCGCCGCCCTGATCGAATCTTGTTGTTGGCTGCTCATCCGGGAGTAGACTAGTAGCTGCTGCTGGTGCATGAGGTCCTCCGGGACCTGCTGCATCCGCCACGGCGTCCAGCTCCTGGGAAGAAATGCAGGGATCAGTGGAATTCGTCACCTGTTGTTGCAGCAAGCAAGCACGAGTGACAAGCAACTCGTATAAGGCGTCGATTCGTTGCAGCATGTACTGAAGCTCTGGGACCCTCATGCCGACGATAGATCGCTGCCACCAAAAGGGGTGCAAGAGGAGACGATGGTTGAGCTCCTTCTCAGCCGCTAACAGCTGCAACACCTGCTTCTGCTGCTGCTCTAGCGCTTGCACCTGCTGCAGCTTTTGTTGCGCCATGTCACAATTGGCTGGTGCGCTAACGACGGCGTTCTTGTTGTTGTTGTGGATATTACCAGCGTTGTTGTCGTCCTCGGTTTGCTGCTGCTGATCATCTGTGGTAACCGCATCGCTTATCAACGTCTTGTCGATCACATAATCGACACAAGGGTGCCCGAAGGAGAAAGCCTTGCCAGCCTGCGAGAAAACGATGATCCCTACATCGGAGCCACACAAGATGGAAAGCTCACTCGCTTTCTTGATCAATCCTACTCGTCGTTTGGAGAAACACACTTGGCGTGCACTCGGATTCTCTATCTTCTTGATCTCTATCTTTGCCCTACCCATCACGGCTTGTGAAAATTGACCACCCACCCAACCACCGCGCACTCACTTGACAGTCCGAGAGAAGAAAAGGAAACCACAATAACAACAACAACAACAACAAGAAGTCGAACAAGAAGGCAACAAACCACCAACCACAACAACAACAAATCTCCGTGTCTCTTCTTCAGGTTGCAAACTAACTTTGCAACAAGAACTCATGCCATGAGAAACAACAGCAAATGATTTCTTCACTGTATACGTGTGTGTGTGTGTGTGTGTGTGTTTTGTGCATAGAGAGAGACCACCGGCCTGCCTGCGCACGAGTTTTAGGGGGCAGAGTTAGTTTGTTCACGAGCATGCGCACATGAAGGCGTCTCATCCTGACACATGACAAGGGATGTCGGAGATGACGAGCAGTGAGAAAGCAGGTGGCGTGTTTCATGCCACTGCACGCCTTCCAGACGACGAGCAGTCTGTAACCCTAATTTCTGTCTCTACCCTATTCCCTTCCTAATAATGATAATAATAATAATAATAATATGCCCTAATAATAATAATAATAATTATTATTAGGGCAAATTTCCCACAACCCATTTTGAATTTACACCTATCAATGGCCTTTCCTGGCACAAGGTTTCCCCTTATTGGCCCTCTCATTTTGTGTAAGGTAAAACCCCGGAACAGGTGCTTTACAGAAATAAGGGACCCCCAATGTGAGAGCCAAGGGAGTCCTGAATTTCCATAAAAAAGCTCCCGTTCCTGAGCTTTACATGGTGTAAAAATCAGGCATTGCTTTTTATTTTTATTTTTTTCCCATGATATGCGATGGGTACTCATCGGATACTTACCAGTTATCAATATGAATTTTTTAAAAATGGCCATTGGTCTTTATGTGAATGGAAAGCCTGCCTCCATTTTCATAAAGCCCAATGGCCATAATACACTAGTATTTCCAGATACACTATGAAAATCTGGTCAGGTTTTTTTTTACATGTAAGGTAAAAAGTCCCCGGTGCCACATGAGGTGAAGCTGAGGCAAACCCAATTCTGGTAAAAGCCTACTACCAAAGCCTTTACCGAGCGTCAAAACATTGTGTAGTTTTTATTATAACAAAATTCTTGTGACCATGTTTTTCCAAGAATGTTTGGTGTTCTTGTTGTTAGGCCTTACCCTACACACATACATTGAAGTACCTCATTCATAGCAAAATTAGAAGCTTTTCCAAGTAAATTACATTTTGTAGCAATGCTTTCCCATTCTTTAGAAAGATTGCAATGATATCCCAGTAGAAGTGCTTTGATGCACATAGGATCGTTGGAAGGTAGCATGTTATGAGGTGGGCCAAAGGCGGGGGAGGCCCTCCATCTTTCCATAGAATCTTCTATTTTGGGGGAGCCTCCATATTTATTTTTATTTTTTTGCAATGGGCCAATCAAATTGGCTCATTTCAAAAAAAAAAGAAAAGAAGTTAGACTTGTGACACACCCCCAACTAATCAATATGAAACAGAATACATACCCCCATTATAAACTGGGGGTACTTATTGAGAGATGTATGCAAACCTCTTGATTAAGTAAATTCATTCTATTCTTATCTTAATAGAAATATGCACTCTAAAAAAAAACACCAACCCACTAGCAAGGAAAATGAAGGAAAAGCAAAGGAAAAAAGAGAAAAGAAAAGGAGAGCCAGAGAACTTGACTCTACTAAACCCTACAAGTGCCCACCCAAGCCAAGAAAAGCAGGCTACAAATCATGACATGGCCCACAGAAAGCGCACAAACTGACACGTAAGCCCATCTAGTCACCATCTTGAACTGGTACTGGTCTAGGAGCTCTCAAGCTTTTCAGTTGTTCTGGACGTGTAAAGCCCAAACAGACAGACAGATGGGAAAAAGAGAGAAGCACTTTTTTTTATCCACATTAACATTTGGAAGGGAAAGAGGCCCTTTTACTACCCTCTCTCAACACACAAGTCTGGGATGTTGCCTAATTTGGGTCAAGTTTCAACACTCTGCTTGGATTGCAGCAAAAGACAAGCAATCCCAGAGCTAGAGAAAGCTCTCACAGGTTGCCACCTACTAGGGGTTGGTGGTCCCCTCTTATTGGAGGGGTTAGAACTGGTGGTTCTGGTTTCAGTTATTAAAAACTAATTGGAACCGGGTCTGATCTTTGGAACTGGTTTCAAAATTCGAACCAAAACTAGAATTACTGTGAGAACAAGACCTGGTTTAATGTGTGGAACCAGAACCAGAATCAAGATTTTTGAAAAAAAAAAAAGGACTAGAACTGGGTCCTAACTGAAGGCTAACTGCTAGTTCCAGACTAGGTTAACTAGAACAGGATCAGAAGTGGGTCTGGTTATTAGAACCAGATCAAAACTAGAATCGGTTTTTATGTTTTTGAAGTCTGGACTAGATTGATAGTTTCATTTATGTGTGAAACCTGAACCAGGAATTTATTTTTTAGAACCAAAACTAGAAGTTCTTCATAAAAAAAAGTAAAGAACTAGGTTAAACATGCCCCCCATTGAACATCAAACCCAGTAATTGAACATCGATCTAGTGCAGACTAACCCTGGTCAACAGTCGGAGGCTTTTGGATCAATGTTTAAAAATGCTCCTATCATTGAATGTATGGTCTTAAGAAAAGATGTTCGGTGAATTTGGGTGACACACACACACATAATGTTGCTTTTGTGTGTAGCTATGAATGTGAGAAAGTGACAAAATTAATAAATTTTGATTTCTTGTTATGAATCACACATGTTCAATGATGGGAAAGTATGGGCACATTTTCATGCGCATAAGTGAAAGCAAATAAGATGAAAATATATTAATGTTAAGTTTTTTTGTTTGGTTATGGGTGTGTTTAAGACTGGTTTAACAAAAATTCCCAAATGTTTTTTCAAAGGCAATGTTTGGTTTAAAGGTGGGTTGGATTCATTTTCACAAAACAACACCAAGACAATCAAAGAGAATGTTTGGTTATGGGGGTTTGTTTGTTAGATTAATGGGCACGTAATTACTCATAAATAAGCCTTAAAAGTTGACAAGGATACAATGCAACAAGATTAACAAGGACATCAAATTTTGAGCTTTTCAAAGAAGTTCATTATAAGCCTTCCAAAGGTTTAACCCTCAAAATTCTTACTAATTTTTTGCAATTTACATTCCTTCCAAATAACCCAAACGCTAGAACAAGTTTAAACATAGGCAAAGTTTAATTTTCGTTGTTATTATCAGTTTTTTTTTTCAAACATGTCCTCCAATAAAAGAACAATTCCAACTCTACCTAGAATTCTTAAGTCCTATTGTAGAAATGCTAAGAAATATTAGAGTTAATCACAATTCAAATCTACCAGTAGAAGTCTACTATGTAGAAGAAAGGTCAAGCTTGAAGCTTTTCCTACAAAAAACAAGTCTTAAAGAGAAAGTGTACATAGTAAATGAAGAACAACCAAGTTTTAAGGTAGATGTGCAAAACATTACACTACAAGTGAAAATAAAACAAGTAAATGACCAACCACCTAATTCAAAGGTATATTTGCAACAAATAGATCTCAAAATAACATCATGTAGAAGAGAAATCATCAATAGAGTTTGGAATATAAATCATATTTACAACCAAAGGTTCAAGAAGTATTTGGATTATTGTTGGATTCAACAATCTATAGTCCAAAATGCTAGGTCAAAGAAATTCAAAAGAGCAACCTATGAACTAGCTCATATTAATCATTCATATAAATTTCTTATCATAGTTTGCACATCAATAAAAGACGTCAAAGTAGGTCATGGAATGTTCCTTTGAGCTCATTTTTTGACCACTTGAACGGAAAAACAAGGTCCAGAAAAATGGGGCCAAGGTGTGCTTGCAAAAGAAAAAGATGTTGTGATGATCAAATGGACCTTAGATATGTAAAATGTGGATTGTCTATAAACCTACAACTAAAAATGAAAGTTGCAAAGCTAACACAAACAAGGGATACACATTTTGAGATGGAATACTAGGCAACTAGTGTTTTTGGTTCAAGTAAAGACATTTAGAGGTGAACATTTGACAAGTAGGACTAGAAGTCTACAAAATATAGGGATTGACACCTATTTCTTACAATTCATTTTATGCCAACATGTAATCATTATACATTCAACACAATTATTTTATAGATAATGTATGGACTTTAGATGAAATAGGCATTTAGGTTGGTAGACTTTAAAACAAAGGTTCTAACTAAAAGAGGACCAAATGCAATTTATAACACCATCACCAAGTCTTGGGAATGGTTAATTATAAATTGTGCAATAAGTGTTACAAAGAAGTGATTTACCATAGTTCTACATTTTAAGAGGTGAAAAACTATGAGATGATTACATCAAACTTTACAATTCAAGAATCTACACAGTAATGCAAAAGAGAGCTTATATGATTTTTTTTTTGTTCACGAAGTTCTTAACTTTCTTCAAGAAGTTTGTTCTAGATAAAGTGTCTCTCACCGATCAACACTTGTTAGTTTTGGATGGGCATGGTAACCATGTCACCCTAACATCAATAGAATAAACATAAAAGTTTAAGTTAGACACGATTACTTTACTATTTCATATATCACATATTCTACAAACATCAAATGTGACTTGTTTCAAACCATTTAACACAACGTTTGAAAACACAATGCCAAAACATGTTATTTACAACTACAAAACTAGTCATAAATGCCATTTGTGATTGCACCTATAACTACAATATATATATATATATATATATATATATATATATATATATATATATATTATAAAAAAATATATTATTATTTTTATATTTATATATATTCTAAAATAATTTTTTTATATTATTGATATATATTTTTTTTATTTTTATTTATCTATTA
>Ga0116227_10003241_pt1 | contig 36398 bp, 32 predicted proteins | sample S1TSphgellanicum_FD_89693 | JGI IMG/M metagenome (GOLD analysis project Ga0116227, IMG submission 89693) | Host-associated microbial communities from peat moss isolated from Minnesota, USA - S1T2_Fb - Sphagnum magellanicum MG | ecosystem: Host-associated > Plants > Peat moss > Unclassified...
CTATTAGCTAACTTGCAACATTTCTGCAACAACAACAACATCATCATCTTAAATTATTATTATTTCATTCCTGGTTTATTTCCTTCCCATTCTTGGTGGGCAAAAAGCTCCAGTGTCAGACTCAGCAGAGGGATGGTGTGCAGCCGACAACCTCGGAGCTTCCAGGGTGTCCATCCGCATGGACGACCGGACCTCGGAGCTTCCAGGGTGTCCATCCGCATGGACGACCGGACCTCGGAGCTTCCAGGGTGTCCATCCGCATGGACGACCGGACGGATGACGGGACGCACGGATTCAGGGGAGGCTTCATTTCTCATCCCGACGTCCTTTACTATATAGCATGATTCTACCTATTGTGAAATTGTTTTGGAAAGTTTTAGGGTTTTGAAAAATTTAGGGTTTTAGGGTTTTGGGGAAAACATTTCTTCTTATATATATATAAACAAGGGGTGTGTCACACTTTGGCCTTGCCATTTACATTAAAAAGTATCTTAAGGCAAAAGAAGAATTACGGAAACTCAAATATTTCACCATGCAAAAACTATAATCCTCAAAAAAAAATCCTCTAAAAGAAACCAAAATCCTTCAAGATATATTAGAACTCTATCATAACTAATCTCAAGTTTCAACACAAGCCAAAAATATCATCTTTCAAAAATTCTCATATCAAAATAGACTTAAGAGCATGCCCAACAACAATAACAACAACCCTCTGTCAGTATGTAGCGCATCTGGTGTGCACTGTTTAGTTTCTTCGCCCCATCCCTGCACTCATGAACCTGAGAAAGATGGATCGTACAAAGAGAGAGAGAGAATATTTTAAACTCTCAACCCCACCTGGGACAATCATTGTAGTTGGCGAATGAGAAACAATCATTTCTTGCCACTGGGTGCTCTAGGAGGGGAGCCCTGGGTAACATGTGCATTTTTCTCAGGGTCCCCCAATCAAATTGAATGAATGAGTTTAGTACCAGTAGAAATAATATGTTTGAAACTTAGGTTCTAATTTCATTCTATGTAAACATGAACTCTCCTCCTCTTGTTTATTGAACCTTCAACACACACACCCTTGTTTCCACTCCAAAATTTAGTGTATAAATTCTCCTCTTGCTAAACATGAAACTAAGGTCATAAAAGGTGGGAGATTACCACAATACATGGGTAGCTTCAGCACATTAATTTTGAAACTTTCATCTCGAAAATAAAATATTATCAAAATGTCTTAAAAGATTATTGATTTTTTTTCACAAATTTTTTTTCCTTTGAGAAAAATCATTAAAAGAAATTTCAGCATTTTTTGAATATAATATAATTTACACCCAAGTCATCAAGATGTTACAGGTCTAATAATTAACCATCTAGACAAATGAATCAATTTGACATGTCAATAGTTACTATTAGATTGTGTAATGTTATTTGCTAGCCACATTGTCTTGAGCACAAATGTTGGCTCAAAACCACTTGCGTTTTGCATGTTGTGCACTACTAGTGACAATTAATTAATTGATGAAATAATATCTAATATCATGATATATATGTATATATTAATATATATCTTATGTTAACTACATTTTGATTTTCAGAATAAACATAGCTCTATTATAAAATTAATTAAATTATAGATTTTTACCCAACAACCAATATATGTGATTCTCTTTATTTTTATTCACATATTTTATAAATTCAAAAAAGAGTGTCAACTCTATACTAGTTCACTTAGTAATCTACTAATTGAATCTATTCATTAAAAAATAATACCTAAAATATTTAATACATATGTTATATATATATATATATATATATATATATATATGTCTAATATTGTGGATTAATATATACCTTGTGTTAATTACATTGATTTTCAAAATAAGCATAATCCTATTATTATTATTATTATTACTATTATTATATATAACCCAACAACCAATATATGTGATCCTTGTTATTTTTATGAGCATATTTTGAAAATTCAAAGAATAGTGTCACCCCTATAATGAGTTAAATGTATTCCAATTTGAAATTGTCCAAGTGAATCATTGTCATTTAAATCTCATTGCCTCAATTTCCTATGTATATTTGGAGGGCACTCTATATACAAATAATGACATACTCCAATTTGTTTAGTGTTATTGACTTGGAGGGCATGTTATGTACCCTAAATTTTTTCCTCCTTTGTTTGGGGGTGTGTTTTGAAAAATTGCACCCCAATTGAACTATTTTTATTTTTTTTTAATTTTTAATTTTTTGGTTTTCTTCATGTGAGGGAATAAAAGGAAAAACAAAATTGGAACGGTTTCTATACTTGGTAAAAACCTAAGGTTGTGTGGGCTTTTACTAGAATAAGGGCTTCAACTTGTGTGAGCCCTTAATAAGGGCTTCAAATTGCATGGATGGGCCCTTATTTTGATAAAGCCCATGGCCACATATGTGCCGTTATTGTAATATTATTTATTTATTTATTTATATTATTATTATTCAAAGCCTCACCAAAATTGGAAAATTGGTTTTTGTCTTATGTAAGCTTTTATCCCAATGATATGTTAGGTACCCAAAAAAAAAAATTTAAATTAAATATTTATTTATTTATTTATTATTATTATTATTATTTTAAAATTTAAAGGTAAAAAAGAGAAGCTTTTCTCCTCCTTGGCCCCCCAAATCTCCAAATAATTGTACACCACCTGAGAAAAAGAGGCTTGTGTAAGTAATGGGAGATCTGACTATCATTGAAATCTGTTGATACTTGATACCACAAAAGCCCAACTACTAGCTTACCACCACCCATATTAAAAAAATGTATAAATAAATAATAAAAATATTTTTAATTATTTTTTAATTAAAAAATTATTTTAAAAAAAAGAGGGGATTCTTGAACATGATGCCTCCTTTCACACAACAACCCCAAAAGGGCCCCCATGAACTAGAGGTTTGAAATGACCAAAGAGATTCTCGAACATGCCTTTCACAACATGCCTTTCACAACAACAACTCAATTGAACAAATTGTTTGAAATTTGAAATGTGGGTGCACCACCAAATTTGCATTATTCATCTACGGGAAAAGAAATTTCAAATTATATTAAATTTAAAAAAAAAAAAAAAAAGGTTTCGTGTAATACGAGTAACAGTGTGAAAGGTGTCAGAAAAATTGATTTTATTTTCTTTAGTTCCACACCAGAAAAAAATCTGACCTTTTCTGTTTATTCTCACATTATTATTATTATTATTTTACTTACAAGCTTTTTTGTTAGTTGATGAGGTGATTTCAAGAAAGAGGTTTCTTTTTTTCTATTTTCTATTTTCTTCTTTTAAAAAAAATTACCCTATTTTTTTTTTCTCAGAGAGGAAAATAGAATTTTTTTTTACTCCTCCTATATTTTGGCAACATCTTAGAACCCATTTTCTAAATATGGCAATTTAAAGGGAATTTTTTAAAATTAAATCCTTGACATTTTTGTGACTTTGGCATATATTTTCACAAAAATATTTTGTATGACTTGCATTGGATTTTATTTATTTTTGTCACCAAGTGGTAAAAATTCACAAAAAAAGAAAATAACACCCAGGAAATCCCCAAAAAACACACACACACACACACACACACACACGCTCCATGTTGCATATCCTTTTAATCTTTTTTCTTCATGGGTGGGTGGCATATCCTAGCTCTAAACCTTCTTGGGAGGTTTAATACAAAAATAATAATATCAACAAATAAAAATAAAGATGAAGTGGGGTCCAAGCCATATGAAAGTTCATCCAACAAGATTATCACACCATTGAAGACCTAATTTTGGTTTTGAAAATTATTATGTTCCACCAAGATTTGCATTTCTTGAAGTTAATTCTTCACAAACAACATGAATGGATCAAACTATGGCATCAACAAAAATAAAATAAAAATCAAATTGTTTTTTTGCCAAAATGGTTGTTTATGCCAAAAATTTGATTACTTTGCCAAGAATGATGAGTATGGCCAAGAAGTAATGTAGATTTGTTGAAATGCAATATTCAAGTATATGAGTTGAAGGCTTAAATAAATCATTATTGGGCATGAACTTTGGCATGAAATTGTTATTCAAGGCAAGGATCTAGTAACAACAAATGATGAAAAAATATTCCAATTCCTTCACTTGATTTCATGCATGATATTGCATGAAAAAATGCATATTATATTTGCCTTCATATCAAACTCTCGATTTAAGCATTTATAACATGTTTGAATATCAATAGGGGTGGGTAGTGGCAAAGAACATTGCAATGAGATATATATATGACCATCATTTGTTTACCCTAAGATGCTAACCGACATTTACACCATGGGTCACAAAATGAGCTACTTATTTCAAAAGAGATTTTTCAATCTTTTTTTCATGTTTTGTTGGGTGGAAGATTCAATGGAATTCAAATCCATCATGAAAATTTAAGTGATTATTCACATTATGTTTGAACTTGTCATATCATTCATTCATCAAAATGTTGATTTTACGCCAATTTTAAAATGATAATCAACTTCGTTAAATTCTTATTATATATGGTTGCAAGTAAACGAGAATTTATGTGCTTTTTGATTTATACATCAATTGGATATCAAAGCATATGAAAACATTCTTCTACAATGGAGGAGAAAAGGGAATGATGGTTGTTTTCTTTTCAAAAATTCATTTCTTGGTTAAGATTTTTTCGGAGATTCAACATAACTAGATTTCAATTGAACATTTTCTCCTTATGGGTTGTCTTTACATCCCTTTAATTGGTGTTGGCTTGAGCACAAAATGTTGTTGATAATCATGTTGTTTCATGGATTTCATGTAATGCATTTAACAAGAGTTTGAAAATAATGGGGCGATTTTTGCTAACAAACGATTATACTCAAGTTTCAAAGAATCGTGATTTGAAGATTAATAGATAATTGTTTTCCTAAAGATGAAGTTAATCAAGATAATGGACGATTCCAACAAAGGATCTTTAATGTGTGTTTTATGGCATGTGCATGATTTATGTAAGTATATTTCAATACTTTTAAAAATCATTTTGGCAAAACTACAATGTGTTTTTATTATAGTAAGGAACATCTTCAACACATACTTGATTTAATTGTGAAGATTTCATGGTGAAAAAAAAAAAAAAAAAAATTTTTTATTTTCCTTCACAATATAGAACTACCCTAGGACATCTGGTGTGTAAAATCCTTGTTACTTTGACCCTTAGATAATTATCCATAAGCTCTTTGCACCATTTGAAAAGCCCTTGGTGCATAGTGTAAGGGTGCATCAAGGTGGTTTCATTATGTTTAGACCTATGGTGTACATGAGTCATTGAATAATTTTGCCAAATAAAATTTAATAAAATAAAATAAATATATATATTCTAAATTAGGGAAATTGGGGTGCACATTCTTGGGGGCACATTCTTTGTGTATTGGAAAGCCCTTGATGAGTGGGATTTCTTGGGAGGCAATTTCATAATTTTAAAACCTAAGGTGGGGGGAGTTGTTGAGCTTTGAATTATTTTCATCACTGAAAATTAAAGTTTTGACCTTGAAAAAGCTTCTGATTTTGATTTACACAAAAAGGATTTTTAATGAAAAAAAATGGTCCAAAATAGAAAATTTTGAAATCATACAACAAAAATTAACCAAAGTTCTGAATTAGGTTCCAATAGGTAAGCAAGGATGATTACAATTATTTTTTTTGAAAGAGCTTTCATATCTCATTTTATAGGCAAAATTGGCTAATTTTTTTAATTTTTTAATTTTTTGGGTGGATGATCACAACTTCAACTTACATCACAAAACTTGGGATTTTTTAAATTTTTTATTTCTTGGGTGTGAAGACAAATAATATTGTTACCTTCTTGAACAAAGTTATACCTTAAGTTTTAAGAGTTCAAAAGAGCAACTACTAAGCAAATTGAAACCAAAACAAATAACCATATCCTTCAATGGGAAGAAAGTTGAAACTATTTTGCATAGGGTTAGGGTTTAAATGATGTAAACCCTAGTAAACTCCATTAAACAAAACACCCAACAAAAGGGGAGAATGGCATTGTTCCCTCCCAACTAGACTTGCCCTAACACTCCACAAAATGGCATTCCTCAACTAGACATGTCCTAACTCTCAACAAAACACCTATCCAATGGGGGGCTAAACAAGGGCAAAACCCTCTTCAAGTTTGTGGCATGAAAAACCAAACATAATGGATTTGATATGGGTAATGGAACCTAACAACTTACAAGCATAGTCTTTTGCTTTTCAATGATTGAATATTTATAGAGAGTGTTGGGAATGCAATGTGGTCCCCTAGAAAAAAATAATTGCTTAAAAATTACTTGAAAACTCTATTGCACATTACTCTAGGCCAACCAATGATTCATGTTGTTGCAATTAGAAGTGAAATTTAGTTTAACCACCAAACTCTCAATTGCATAATATGCACAATCTTTTTGCATGGCTTGAAAGAAACATTAAAAATCAACATCATTGCAACCAAACATTATTGATTTTCGAGAGCTTTTATGAAATCATCAACCCACATTGTGTATGATTTCAACACTCCGTAGGGATATGAAGGAGTCCATTTTGGTGTTTTTTTTAATTTTTTTAAAAAATAACAATTTAATAATTCTTTTGTGGGATGATTTATATGTCAAGAGCTTTCTCCCAAAGCCTAATAACATTTTTTAATTTTTTTTAGGAGGGTCTATTGTCAAAAAAATTCATGTTGTCAAAAACATCTTTCAAGCTTCTTGTTGTCAAAAAATCCTTCGAACTCATAAAACTTGTTGTTTTTTTAGTGTAAGATGTGTTTTTTTTCCCCCCAAAAATTAATCTCTTTGAAAATCAAAATAATTGGAAAAAAAAAAAAACCACTTATCATGCAAATGTTTTTTCTATGCAAGATTTCACACTGTTGTCAAATTTTTTTGGAAAAAGGAATATTGTGTCTGAAGATTTTATTTTTTTTAAATAAAATAATTTTAGGTCAGGTTTGTCACGTTTCTATTCCTCTTGGGATGCTTGCTGAGCAAAAACTTGAGGGAAAAAGAAAACCCTATTCCTCACCCGAAAAAAACCTATCATTTTTAAAGAAGAATATTGGTATTCTTTATCAATATTTTGATCAACAATTCCTAGGTTCTCTTCCAATGTTGAATATAACACAAATGATATCTTGAAAATTCGAAGGCTTCGAAACTTTGATGTGGTCTTACATTTCAATTTGGTATTGTCTATTGAAAAATTTGCTTGGGAGCTAATATACAAACCTATTTATGGGGTGGTATGCCCCAATTTGTTGCACCATTATTTGGTCATAACATCACTATGAACTAGTGAGCGAAAAGACTTGTGAAACAATCTCTTTCTTTTTACTAAGTGTTCCAAAATACTCTACCCCCCCCCTCCCCCCAATGACAATTTATTCATATAATAAAGTTATCTGTATTGTCACCCTCTGCTTTCACAGCTTATCCCCTCTTTGAGTCAGGTCCGCAAACTAAGGAAATATTAATAAATCTGGGTATGAAACGCTGAAACTCAGCATTTAATGCACAAGGATCGAGAGTAATTATAGTAGTTGTACAGGTGGGAGCAGTGAAAATATACGTAGCAGTAGTGGAGGCGCGCAGGAAAAAGGAAAGACAAGATGAAACTCGGTTTACCCACCAAAATTGGTGGAAAAACTAGTTTTGGGTCTCAGTTATTTCGTTTTGTAAAACTTTCATTCCCAGTTACAGTACGCGTTTGCTGACCTATTATGCCAAAACTGACCGTTCTCGGCCCCTAATTGCGTGACTTTACAGGTAACTCTAATATCTTCAACACCCCCTTTTCATTATTTGAATTTGTTCATTCCTTCTCCTTGAATTGGATTGCACATACCCAAAGTTGTGCAATGAACATGTGGAAAACGTGTTCTACATTTCCTAACTAATATCTTTTCCGCACCAACTAGATCTAATATGTAGACTCTTGTGTGTAACCTTTGTCACGTACCCAACATTTTTAATGTTGATTTGAAGAAGAATGCAATGTATATTCCAAGCAACAACATTCCTCTTGGGTTGTTGACACAATCATTCTAGTGGGTCGATTAATTTTGTAAAAAGAAGGCTATGAAGTTTGCCCTTAACCTTCAAAGTAGTTTAATGTCTTGTTTCATATCTTTATATCCAACTTTTAAGTCCTTGTCATATAATAATAATAATAATAATTATTATTATTATTATTATTTTTCTCTTGAATTCCACAACAATAAACAATCTTATGTTGTTATTTAATCACACTTCCACACAAGCTTAAAGGAATTCTTGACTTATTTGTAGTGTCCCTTGATTTCCCACCGTCAAGCTTGAGCATAGACCCACCCATTTGAGAAAATCTAAGAACGTTTTTTATGTTGTCAAACTTTGTTGTATTTCATTTTATTCATCCTTTAGATTTTTAGTTTACGAGTTACATTAATGCATCCATAATATTCCAAGGATGTTTTTTTTTTTTTGGGGGGGGGGGCCATTCCAATGGATATTTGTTTCTTTTCTTGTAATCATTAGATTTCAAATACAATTTTATTTTCAATATTATCAACAAGCAATTATTGGAATGCAAGCAACAAGTAACAAATATTTCCATGAAAAAGTGATTAATTCATTGTTAATTCTTGCTTCCAATTGCAAGCTCTACATTATAAATTGTTATATTTGGTGATTCGAAGGACTATTTCAATTACATATCTAACCTTTGGAGTTTTTTTTTTCATTAAATTTTTTTATTGCATTTATTTCCAAATGTTTGCAAAAAATAAAAATAAAAATAAATAATAGATTCGTACATTTGGTCCTATCTATTTTGAGAGGAGAATAAGAACAGCTGCACATATCTATGATGCTATCGGCATATGCCCATATCATCATCTATGCTATGGGTATATCTAATGCTATCTCTATGGCGAGATAGCATAGATATATATATATATGGGCTGATATGGGTGGGGCTTGTATCTGTCCAGCTCCGAATGATTGAATGAATGTGATGAAATGCAATGCAATCCAATGTCATAACACGAAGAACAAACTTCTCTTCAAAACCTTGACTTTGTCTTATTGTATATAACACTCTAGTAATCTACATGGGGCCACAAATGAACGCGATGAATGCAATACAATGCAATGTCATAACACGAAGAACAAACTTCTCTTAAAAAACCTTGACTTTGTCTTATTGTATATAACACTCTAGTAGTCTCCATGGGGCTACAAATGAACGCGATGAATGCAATGCAATGTCATAACATGAAGAGCAAACTTCTCCAAAAAAAAACCTTGACTTTGTTTGTATTATTGTATAACACTCAAGTCTCTTGTATGTACATGGGTCTTTGTGTGTGTGTGTGCATGTGTGTGTGTAGATACTACCCTATATATAGTGGATTTGACTCACATCTTTCTTTGTTGACTACCGTGTAGAGGACGGGGGGGGGGAACCATATTGTTCATTCATTTAAAACAAAGGGAATTTTTTTAATGGTGAAATTAATCTTTCAGGGTGACGGTGGTGGTGGCACATTTGCATGCCAAAAAATGAATTTTGGGTGTTTGAATTACTTATTCAATAGTGGGAAGAAGAAGAAGAAAAAGAAGAAGAAAAATGATGTTGAAATTTTGTGTTTGCATGTGATGGTTGCGTGATGTGGTTTTGCAACTCCGCGTTGAATACTTTCTTTTTGACCATGCATGGCCAGGGAATTTTTGGTTTGGTGTTTCAACATGTGCAACATCATCATCATATATGATGCGGATTGAAGAATGGAATTGAGGAAGGGGGGGGGGGGGGTTGAAAGATGGAATTAATGAGGAGGATGAGGTAGAGGCGGGACATTTGGGGGGTGGGTGGGGGGGGGGGGGGGGGGGGGATTGAAGATGGAATTGATGATGATGATGATGATGATGATGGACACTTGGGTGGTCGGTCGGTCGCCTTTCCAATTCCAGTCTTACTACACATGACCACACTCACCCTTACTTATGTAATATCTGCACAAAATTTCCCATTAAAAGATACCCATAAAAACATTCCCACAACAACAAGAACAAAATAAAAAACACACCCACATTTTGATAATAATAATAATAATAATAAAAAGGTCCAATAAAAAACTCTACTCTAACAGACTATAAGAGTGTAATAAACTAATAGAGATATCTGCAAATTCACACTGTCTTTGGGCCTCCTTTCACTCTCCCTAACCCCTCTTTTAGTGATATCCACAAAGTAAGGAAATTTTATTAAATCTCAGTATGAAGAAACTCAGTATTTTAAGACTGCTGTACTCTTTTGTTGAGAGTAAAACGTGTGAAAAGTCCAATCATCACAAAACCTGGAAAAGAATAACAAGCAGCTTCATCTCTCATCATCACCAGCTTAACTTCCAACTCCCATATTATATTATGTAAAATCCTACTATACAGAATCTGAAGTGTATAAATAAATAATAATAATATATGAGTGAGCAAGTAAAGTACTCACAAATATTTTATTATTTTATTATTTAATAGTTTTTTGCCCTATTTTGTTGCAGTTTTTTCTGTTGCCTGCTTCATATACTGAGTTCTAAAATTTTATTATCACACTTTCCCCCCCAAAAAAATTACTTTTTAAATATTTTATTTATTTATTTATTTATTGTGTACACTCTCTGTGAGAGTCTGTGAGAGTCTCTGACACTTTTTTACTTTTTTTCTATTTTTTTTTTCTCTGAGTTTTTTTGTTTTTGTTTTTGTTTTTGGGTTTTTGGGTTTTCTTTCTATTCTAGGCTATCTCTCTAGACTCTCTTCTGCTGCTTGCAGCTGCTGCTGCTGCAGCAATCAATGTGTACCTAAGTATCTAGAGGATGGTGGAGGATTTGGTGTGATTTGCTTTTTTGTTTGTTGTTGTTGTGCAACCATTATGATCTAGCCTACATCTTTAGTTGCAACTCTTTTTGGCTGATTGGGCTGCTTTTTTCTTGTTGTTGTTGTTGTAATAAAAATGAAAAAGTTTGTAGATCTGCAAACCAAAGTTCATTGAACATTTGCAACCAAAGTTGCAAAGTTGTTTGTAAGCAGATCTACAACACCCACCCAGTTGTGATGGTTTTTTGTCTCTGTGTGTGTGTGAGAGAGAGACAGAGAGAGAGAGAGAGAGAGAGAGAGAGAATGGGGGTGGTTTTGTTGTGGGTTTGATGTGAAAAAGTTTGTGCTTTTGTTGTTCTCATTTTGGTTTGTTTGTTTGTTTGTTTCAGTAAGTAGCTAGAGCTTTTGCTTCTCTGGAATGAATGATTTGCTAGGAAGAGAAGAAAAAAAACTGTTGGGTGCTGTTTTTGTCAAGAGAAATGACAGTAGAGTTCTGATATCAGTAGATTTGATCTCAGTTGTGCTTTTGAAGCTTTTGTTTTGGTCGAGTGAAGAGTGGTGTTGTCGTTGTTGTTGTGAAGTTTAGTCTTCTTCTTCTTCTTCTTCTTTTGGAGAATTCTTGTGCGGTGTTGAAGAAGAAACTGTTTTTGGTTGGTTGGTTGGTTGGTTGGTTGGTTGGTTTGTTTGTTTGTTGGGATCTTACTTGAATCCAAATAGATTACTCAAGGCCTGCTCCTCCTCAAGCTTTTAGCAAGCTTGTTTCTTTTTCTCTTTTTTTTTTTGGTTTTGGGAAACTGTGGTGGAAACTGAGACAAGCTTTTTCCATCTATCTTTTCAAAGAAGTTAAGTTTTTGTTGTTGTTGTCGCTGCTGCTGCTGCTGCTGTTCAGTCTCGCATGAAAAAAGATCTGCAAAGAAAAAAAGATTGGAGAAAGTGTGTGTTTGCAACTCATCAGCAGACTTGTCTTTGAAAAGCCAACCTTTTTGGGAGCAGGGGGAGGACCCAGAAGTCCAGACACAGACCAAGACAGAGAGGTTCTTTCAGCATTTTGTGAGCAGAAATCAAGCTGAAGGGGGAAACAGGAGCTGGATGGGCGGAAAACAGACATGGGTTTGGTCCATTGGAGCTGCTGTAGCTGCTGTGTGAGGAGTTGAGAGAGATTATGGATAGACTGTGGCTGACTTCTTCTTCTTCTTCTTCTTACTGAAGAACTCTGAGAAGAAAAACTGCACAAAGGAGGAGAGAAAAAACTGTGAAAAAAGGAAGGATTTTGGGCACACGAGTGAAGAATCATCAGGCTAGTAATGGAGGATTGGCTGAAAAAAGAGGAGGAGGGGGAGGAGGAGACACAATAAGGCAGCAACAGGTTAGCTGCATTTTGTGTTTTTTTCTTTTTTTTTGGGCCTCAACAATGTGCCATTTCCTAGGGGAAAAAAAATTCCATTGATGCAACATTTTGTGAAACTATGGTGGGTGATAATCTGTTAAGCTTTTGAAGACCTAGTTTTTTTTCTGCAATCTTCACTGCTGATCTATATTCACTTGTGCCACAACATCAAGCTCCTTTGGCTTGTGGGTCATGTGCACAGAGAATCAACTCATCTATAGAAAAGCTTTTGAATGCCTGTCATATCCATAGAAGACACAAATCCAGTGATCACTCTAAGAGCTTGCCTTTCCAAGAGCAGGCTTCTCCAAGAGCAAGTTTTTTCCATGCTTGCTTGCTTGCATGAGACAGTTTAGGGTATTTTTTGCAAAAGTTTCCTGATTGAGGAATTTCTAACAAAAGTTGAAGTAGAGTCTGAGATTGTTTGTTTTTTCCCCCCCCCCTGTGTGTGGCAGATATTGATGGTGGCAGCAGCAGCAGCAACAGTTGGAGGAAGCATGGAATTCGGGATGACAAGAAGTGTATCGGCAGTGGAGGAGGGGATTATGGGTGTTGCTAGGTCACTGAGCTTGGAGGTGGGGGGGAAATCCAAGTTCCTTCGAAATGTACGAACCATGAGATTTCTTCTGGCATTGATCATGAGTGCAATTGTGGCGATGGTGGCAGTGTCACGGCTGAAGTTGTTGGTGGATCCATGGATTTCTTCACACTATGAGACACAACAGCTGCCATTGCAGCAGCTGCTCATGTCGTCATTGTCATCATCAAACCCACCTCTTCTCACACATACTGGGGTGGCAACAGGCCACAATTCTGCAAAGAACCATTTATCATCAACTGAGCTCAAGCTTGTTCCTTCACCTGTAGTAGCAGCCAACCGACCTCAGTTTCTTTCTTCCATAGTAGATAGCACTTGCACAAGTAGAGGTCAGCAGGAGATGTACAGAGACTCTGCCCATCAATTTCCTAGGTCCGGGTTGCTAGATCAAGCTCTGGAGGAGTACACCAGGATGCACTCTCAATGTGCATTGTATGATGGTGATGGTAGTTCTGATGTGAAAACCGATTGTCGGTACTTGGTGTATCTTGAAGGCTATGAAGGACTGGGCAACCGACTGCTGTCACTCGTCTCAGCATTTGCGTATGCCATGGTGACAAAGCGAGCTCTAGTGATAGATGCAAGAAGAGGCCATTTAGCAGAACTCTTGTGTGAGCCTTTCCAGGATTCTTCCTGGTTGCTTCCACCAGGATTTGTGGATGAGGTTTGGGGGGCACCCAACTTGGAGGATGCAATGCACCGTGGCTTTCAAAATGTGAGTGCAGTGAGGATTAACCTCAGGCATGAGCAAACCCGAGCTGATCAGAGATTCTTTTGCGCAGCAACTCAGCAAGAAGGCCTGCAGAATGTCACATGGATTGGGTGGGAGAGTAACCAGTACTACGTGCCTCGCCTCTTTATGATACCCAGTTTCTGGTCCTTACTCTCTCCATGGTTCCCAGATCCGTCTCTTGTTTTCACTCAACTCACCAGGTTCTTGTGTCTCCCTCAGAACCAGATCTGGGCACGGATACAAAGGGTCCATGAGTCATATCTGGCTTCCTCGATGATGCAAGTTGGATTACAGGTACGACGGAACTTGAATGCTGATAATGCTACCTTGGCCGAATCAGTTCAAGAGCTCATCATGAATTGCTCCCTGAAGCACCACCTGCTTCCCAAGCCTGCAATGCATAACGAGGAGCCAGTAGTAGTGGTGCAGCAGCAGCAACTGAAACCTCCTGCTGACACTGGTGCCAAGAGCAGCAGCAGCAGCAGCAGGACAAGTGCAGCAGTGCTAGTAACATCACTGCACATGCAGTACTATGAGAAATTGCGAGACCTGTATGTTGAGCATGGCACTGAAGATGGCACAGTGGTGAGTATTCACATGATGAGTCATGATGGTGTTGAGAACGACTCTTACGAGCAGGCAGTGAAAGCTTTGATGGAAATTTGGCTTCTTAGTTTTAGCAACAAGTTGGCAACCAGTAGTTGGTCCACGTTTGGTTATGTTGCACAAGGACTTGGAGGTTTACATCCTGTGATTTTCAACTTCCTCGCACTCGACTTGGATGACCACACGGGGCCAGCCTGTTGGCTGGGTCAGTCCAGTGAGCCATGTCTGCATTACCCCTTTGTCAAGCACTTGGAGTGTGGAAATGTTCCAATGAGCAAACAACAATCGAACTGGATCGCAACCCACATCAGACCATGTCAGGATGAAAAATATGGACTTCAACTCTGTTCAGGCTTGCATTGATTGTTCTAGCTATATTAAACCCACACATAAAAGCATCTGCCAGAGAATACCCATAGATCATTCTTTCTGTCTTTGTAAAATCCCTTCTACTAAGTTCTACTGATAAACTTCCAGCAGCTCTATCATAAGTCCCACTTGGAGGAGACCATTGATTTGCTTTGCTTGAGCAGCCGAGGGGTGCTTCAAATCCAGTACAAGCGCCTGAGGCTGCACACTTGGATGTAGAACAATCCCAGCCAGCTGTTGACAGTGTAACAAGGCGTAGCCAGATAGATGCCAACTTTAGCGTCACTAGTGAATAGCTGCCCCTTCTACATGATGAGTGAGCTATGGAAGAAGAAGAAGTAGAAGAAGTGCTGTCAATGTGGCTTGTGACCAACCATAAGTTGCAGTTCTAGAGAGATATCATCAAAGTCATGGGCTGGGGGCTTCCACAATGATGAATTAGACACAAAGGTGGTGATGAGCTTGTGAATTATGATCGGGAGTTCTTTCTTGCTGGCAAGCTTTTGGAACAAAAAACATCGAGCTTGTCAGATGTTATATTGCAAATGAGCTGTACACTGTTGTTGTACAAGACTTTTCCTGATAGTGGGTTTCCATACCACGATCTGTTGAAATGTCATCTGATCAGATCATCACAACCAAGTGATAAACAAAACCCAGTTTATGTTTTACAAAAATGATGGTGAGGACAATTTGAATATGTGATGTGTGTGTGCTCAAGTCATTTGGTGGTGAGAATACTCATTATCTCCTTTTGCAAATGCACATGTATGAATCTGTGAGAAATTGGCACATGAGATCATCTGGCATTTAGGGGTTATAGCCAGATGATCTCATGTCCATAATTTTTTCCCATGTGGTATCTCTCATCATCCCCAGGGTGAACTTCATTGCTTGAGATCCATATTCTATAATTCACCAAAAATGTATAATTTCATGGAAATGCATTCATGTGATATCATTCAATTGTTTGAATTTGACCTGTACAAATTTAACGAGTTCTACCCTTGGCCAATCTTGTTATCGAAGTTCCTTATTGTCCTCATTGAAAGTCATTCATGTAATTCAACTCACCCACATGACCGATCACATCTGGATGGTCAATTTGATCTATGAACCTAGTTTTATCTATTGTCAAATTTCATCTATATCGTCAATTCTATGTGTGATGATTTCTTGAAGAAATTGAAAACCCTTACAGTGACAAAGGTCTAAGAGGATAATGTTGGAGATATAAAACCCCAAAGTGACATTGGAGGATTTGAACTCATAGCCTTGTTGGTAACTCGGCATTGTGTGCTCTGCTAACCTCATGGGAGTCGCTCACAAAGTGTCAGACATCTTCATCCATCCCAAATAGCAGTGACAAACTGCCATGACAACCCGCTGACCTCAACAGCTCTCCCAACTGTGGGCATAGGTAACCATAATCCGACTGAAATCTCAGTAAGCCATCATCCAAAATCGGCATCTTGAGTTTCTGTCGCATTTCCAGAAGCGAAGGGGAAACCAATGGCAAGACAAATGTAGAACATTTGGTTAGTCCAAATCATAAGCAAATTTTCTCTGAGGTGCCATCTTTGCAGCTATCCCACAAACCATCAAATTCCTAGTTCTAAAAGCCACTATGTCCTCCACTGTGCATCTTTCTCAGACTAGCTACTCACACTCAAAGTTAAGAATGATGCTTCAACAATGCCTTGGCTTGATGTTCTTTTTTTTGTCATACAATTTTCCATTTGAGTTTTCATTGCTTTCATGACCTCAAACATTCCCTCAAGATGTCTGGCACCACCAGCACAAAGTTCACCCCATATAATGAATGAACAGCACCGATGCCCAACACTGTACATCTCTCACGCATGATTCCATCCTGTGGAGAATCAGTAAAAAATATTTCAGGAGTCAAAATTGAAGAAAACCAATTGGACAAAAATGGCACTACTTTGCGGTCAGTAAAAAATAACTTCCAAGTACCCCATCAAACAAAATTAATGGGCTCTCTAGCCTTTGGCTGTGAAACCCATTTCTGGAACTGTGCAAGATAGACTGTATGTACAAAGGGGATATTGTGTGGCCCAAAATAGAGTAAAAAACTTAGTATCAAACTGGCAGAAAGACAAGATTTGAAGCTTTAAGGTGAAGGGACAGAAATAATCCTGCACACCCACTCTGTCTTTCTGGCAGAATGTGCTGCAATTGCTTAGAGTGGAGAGAAACTTGCACAGTGATATCCTTCATAAAACAGCTTCACCCACTGCTTCATTGGTGGGTAGTAAGAGCTTTATCCTCATTGTGTATAACAAGTGCACGGAGAAATAAATCCAACCATAGTCAGAAAAATAGCTGGTTGTTAGCCACAGTCTTCAGCAGAACATAACTGATGCTCCTTGGGATATAACTGCAGATAAGCCCATCTGCTTTCAAATACATGACACAACCCATACACAGAACTCTTCATTGCCCTGTACAGGAAAGTCGAAACCTTGGAGCAGCAGATTCCAGACTCGTGTCCAGCAACTTCCAGGGAGTGATACAGCAGTCTCATTTTCCAAGTGCCCACTTACCAGTAGCAACCTCAGCATAGTTTCCCTCTCCCTCTTCTTCAATTGTTAAAGCAAGCTCTATGGACATTCTCAGCATTGTCCTCTGGATGACCAGAAGATGCTGCTCCGCAACCTGTAATTGTAGGATCCTTCACAGCTGCAACATAAACAAGGAGAAATAAAATTTTACAAAAATTGTCACCTACATACTAGCTGCTACTGCTAGTAGAAAGCAATGGAAGAAGGAAAATGATGACAATTGCAATCAAGGACAATCTCAGCTTATTTCAGTTGCCTGATACTTAAGGTACAGTGTTACCTTCTTTGGCTGAACCCACATCACAAGTTCATGCATAATCAAGCTCTAACACAACACCTTCTGAACTGTGAGGTAATCACCTTACATGGAAGACTATAAGACCTCCAATTACATGTCCATTCCTTCAAAGAATTGAGCAAGCTTCTGATTTGTGAGGTGAAAACTTGTTTTCCCTTGTGAATCTTTAGCTGCCTCCACCTTCAGCTGTAGCACTCCCACTGTTACATATCTGTCGATGACACAATGACTCACAACAGTATCATTGACTTCAGGTTTGCTTTCTGCAGCCAGGGCACTGTTCTCAACAGCTATAACAGAAACCCTGGATGCTAGCACCTTTTGCTCTGTTTCCTTCCTGAATTTTGTCAAGATCCCAGGGAGAAATAGCTGTGTCCTCCAACGCTGTCTGTCTTTCCCATAAGTGTATGTATCACTCTCACATGCATGCACAGGGTAATCCCTCATTAGTTTTCATTTCCGTTTCAGCAAAATTGTGTGTATTCCAGCCAAGTTCACAAGCTGGTGATTCCTTAATGATTCAAAAACGCATCCACCTTCTCCAGAGTCTGGTGGGTTATTGAACCTGCAGGCAAGGTCTCTTTTGTCTCTCCGACTCTTCCTAAGTGCAAAACTCACAGCATCCTCTGCATGTTCAGCAGGCTTGTCTGCTCCAACAGGGTGTACAGGCATCATCCACCAAACAGAACTCTTAGACCAGAACACCTTCATGTTTACCTCTTTCCATCCTGTTACTATCTGGACCATTCAGCTCTAAAGCCACTACCGCCTTGAGTTTCCTCCCACTCCCTCTCTTCCAACTGTATAACCATCAAACACATCTGTGTTTCTGCATCACCTCAACATCGGATCCTTGTTGTCAACATCTGTGGTGGACACAACCTCTACTTTGTCAACATCATGGACCAGTTTCCATGCTATTATTACCATCTCAAATATTCAGCTCAATTGCCAAGTTTGCCTCAGTTCTCATACCACCACTGTGAATCTTCTGATCAGTTCTCAATTCAGTGAAAACATCTGTGTCTTGTGTCAACTCCACAAATTTTGGCACAGCCTTGACAGTGGTTGCTGGACTTAGCTGATATGTTGCAGGTGAAGCTATGAAATGTGAGTTTCTTTCCAGAGCAGGATCCTGAGCACACATACTCATGCCTTTTTCCTTGCAAGTGGGTGAAATTTTCTGGTTCTCATCAAATCTCTGCTAGTATCAGATGTATGCACTAAAACACCTTGATGGTACTGGTCCCAGCTTCAACATCCCCACCCTTTCAAATTTCAACTAACACTCTGCCTCTTTCTTGCAGAGTTGCCTTCTGTGACTTATTTGACTCCGGAGGGGTGATCCTGGGCTGCCTGACTGCTCCCGATCTCGGTGTCTGGTAGAGGTGGATACTCTCATGATGGGTACAGGTTTATAACGATGACTGGTTGTTGCTGACCCACCACAGATAGCTGACTCTGATATCTCTTCAGGGGCCATACCCTCTATAGCTTCTGTAGCCATCCTCTGCACATACAAGATACTGAATGATCACACAAACTGACAGTCTAAATTTCGCGGTGTAATTACATCCACCCACACATGCAGCAACCACCATAACATGTAATGTCCTTTCTCTTGACCTAGTGCCATATACTCAAAGCTCAGATCCAGCTTTGAGAGGTTTTGGCCATAAAGGTTGACATAGATAGAGCCACACAATTTGCAAATTGTAGACGCAAATGGGTAGCTGCCAAATGCACCCTCGTGCACAGAGCATTGTGTGTACCTATGCATTCCACTGATTTTATGCCTGTACAAATAGCTTTCAGAGGGCAATACCGGTACTTAAACATATGACCCTCAGTATTAAACCCTAACACTTGCAAAGAATCTCTCACATCTTTGCTAATGCGGTAGATGATGTGGTAACCTTTCTTGAATTTCTGGGTTGAAGTTGAGGTTGCTCATATTTGAGCTCTTGAAGGTTTTGTCGATAATGGATATAGTGATAGTCGACTGTTGCTAGATGGCGTGCAACATATTCAGCCTTCATTTTGAAGAGCTCCATAAGCCTCCCTACCTATTTTACAAAACAAACAAAAATGTGAGACTTTGGAAATTATCTTGTGATGATCAGGTGTTGTAATTCACACAAGACACCTCCCTCCTGATCAGAAAGTTACAGGCAGAACTTTGACCCTTTTGTAGGAGTGTTTAAACTACCTGAATTGCTGTAAGATCATACTTGAACTTGCTATTGTCAAAGTAGTTGTCAAGTATTGCTCCCTTGAACACACACGCTGGCAAATTAGGGCACACACTTATGCACTGAATCTTCACCTGCAGTACAGCAAAAATAAAATTAATCTGTGAGTTAGTTTATTCCATGTGGCTGGGTTTTTTTTGGAGGACTAATATAAGCTTTAGGCAGCAGGCAATTCAATCTGCCAACAATGGGTGCAAAAGCTTTCAAGGACCCAAAGGCACCAATTTTGAAAAATGTGTACTGTCCTAATAGAGCAATAAAGAGCAATAATAGATCTATATGAAGTCGATGGACACACCCAAGGAGGAGCAGTAGTGAAATCAACATGTACAAACACTAAGGCTTCTTTAGACGGATGGATGATTGCAGAGAGAATGTAGTGAGACCTGGGCTGGGAACCAGCCATTGAAAGCATCCCGCACAATGTTCATGCCTCCATGACAAGTTGCCTCAAAGATCCCTGACATTTCCTTCACTCTGTAGTTGAAGAGGAAGAGCTTTGAGCCCGGGACAACCCGCAGCACCTGGACACAAACCCATCACAGCAACAACCACTGTGCACAGTTTATCACAAAGTCTTTCTCAAAACCACTTCTAGGGTTCTGGTCGTGCACATGCTTGATGACCCACAAAGTTAAAAAGAAAAAAGAACAAAGGTTCTTAGTGCACGGGTGTCTCTCTCACACCTGGTTCTTGTTCCGCTCTGGCAATCCAAAGAGCTGCCGTGCCATGCACTCCTGGTAGGTTTCAGTGGTGCATCCAAAGATCATTCCTGGCAGAGGTGGGTCATGAACTGGCTCTGGAATATAGGGTTGGACGCGAAGAGGAAGAGGAGGAGGAGCATTCTTCCTGTTGAAGAAACTACTGGAGGAGGATGCTGGAATCGGAATCCCCGAAAATTGTCTTCGACGCCGCCCATCCGCATCCATTTGAGACTTACACAAAACCACAACAAGAAGTTCCGGCACCTTCTTCACAGCAGTTTTGCGTGTTTGATTCCTGCGAACGTTCAAAGTTTATGCATGGTATCCCTGGTAGTAGTTACAGTCGAGAGAAAGACGGAGAGACGGAGAGTCGAAGAGACGGCAATCGGAGAAGCAACAGATCACAACTACTACTACGAAAGGAAAACAAACACACACAAACCCACTCACAAAGGCCAGCATTGCAACAAAACCCTAATCAACAAAAAGCGCAGCAGAGAAGGAGACGACGCTGCTCGTCCTCGGTGGGTGTTGCAAGAAACAACAACAACTACACCCACACATCCCACAACTGCAAACACCCATTTGCAGTTGCAGAAAGAAACAACAGCAACACCCAACCCATCCCTTCCTCTTCGCCAATCTTCAAACCCTAAAGCCTCAAACCCTAATTGACGCGCGTCTGTGCCGATTTTTTTTCTTTTTGTTCATTGAATTTGCCGATGAGCAGGGATGTAAGGGTGAAGTCGATCGCGTTGATTCAGACTTGATCTGGTAAGTACTGTTCTGCTTTCAGAATAGAATTGCTTTTTGCCACGCAGGTTTTCTTGCGGGATTTGTTTCATTTTGTAAACTCCTGCAACCGCTAATAGAGCACTTCTTCTTCTTCTTCTTCTTCTTCTTGTGTCAAGTTTTGTTAAGGAAATGATCCGGCCTCTGTTGAAATGTGTAACATACATGTATGATAGTCTCTCTTCTGCATGACTTGCCTTTTGCATCTGAGACTCCAGTGTTGTGGCTTGCAGCAGATTCTTCTTTCTTTTGCATTAAAGCAATTGGCAGCCAGAGAGGATTCTTCTTACCTTTGCAGTATTCTGGTGATTCTTTCTTTTACAGTATTCTGGTGTATGTCAAGGTAATCTGCACACAGCTTCAATCGTCTCTTCATCATCATAATCCGTGTAACACTAAAAGAAGACACTCTTGACTTGAATCTCCGTCGTCATTCATGAACGAGGCACTTTCTAAGGATCAACAGCGTAGAAGAGAACATGGTAGACACCTTGCGAGCAGTTCCGAAGCCATGTGGATAGATGCATCCTCCTTGATGTTGTTCACATGGAACTGGGTGATGGCATATCGGAGTCATTCTTGGGATACTTTTTGTAGCAACCGCAGTGTTAGAATTTTTTTTCCCCCTGTCTTCCTCTGGTATGGAGGCAGTCATTCTTTCATTCGTGTATGGAAGACACAAGCAAGCGCTGAGAATATTCAAAGAGGAACACACCACTTGATGAAACCCTAATGTGAAGAATCCTGAAGTCTATGAAGCTGGCAACTGCTATGTGTGATGAAGATGACTGTCTGCAACAGAATGTGCTACTGCGGCTGAAGGGTTATGGTCGTTTGGGTTTGCCGTTTTCTTTACAGTTTGGGATTGTGAATGTGATTTGTCTCTGAAAGAAGAATATGTTCATGTTGGGGTTTAATCTTACAGTGCACTGTGATGATTGCCGAATTCCATGATGTTGGAGAATCTGCTGTTGTTGCTGCAGGGTTATGGTTGCCAGGGTTTGCCATTTGCTTTGATGTTAGGTCCTTGTGAATCTGATTGTCTCCAGAAGAACCCTGTTGTGGTCAAAGCTTGCAGTCCAATTATGATATCTGCCATGACAAAAGATCATGCAATTGGTTGTTAGTGGCCTGGTCCACTTTGTCATCACAGTGCTCATCATCTTTGTAGTGTCCACAGTGCTTGAGTGGATTTTATACTGGCAAGCTCTTTGAAATTCTGGGTAAAGGTCAGTTGAAGGCCAAAATGGACAGGAAAGGAGGTGGGTCAGGATTTTGGTTATTTCTTAGGCTCTTGGTGCAAACAATTTGTCAGGTGGGACATCTGACTCGCCAGCCATGGACGCTCTCAAGACTGCAGGCAATGATGCTGTCCGCCAGGGCAACTTTGCAGCAGCCATTGACTTCTACCAGCGTGCTATTGCAGCCGCTGATCCATCCATGGGAGATGAACTTGCAGCCTTACACAGCAATTGCTCCTTTGCTCATCTCAAGCTCAACCAGCCACAAGAGGTAGTCTCCTGACTGTTGTGATAGAGATAACTTGCTATGATACATGGTACAGTTGATGGTCCCTGAACACACAACTGAGAGACTGTCACTGTTGTTCCTACTGCACATTTGCACATTTTTTGTTTTTCCAGTTCTAGTTTTGTCCCTTTTGTTTGTTCTTTCTTCCCATTCCTGTAAGTCTTTATCTGGAATCTCTCTTGGACTTAAAAGGAGAAGTTTTAACCCTTTTTTGGCTTTGTTAATCGTGGGTATGGAGATTTCTTGATGCTCATGAGAGTGTTATGACTAGATGTTTGAGAACTTCAGGCTGGGAGCAATAGTAAGAGTGTCTAATTGAAAGTATATGGAGTGGGTCCCTTTTTCTTGCCAGGATGTTTACTGGTGGTCCTCTATTGGCCTCCATGCAGGCCTTATTTCATGCAACACAGGCCATCTCCTTCAAAAGCAACTGGAGCAAGGTTAACCCATTATCTTGATTCCCACCATATAGAAAAGTCCTGTTGATTGTGTTCTTTTGATGTTCTACATATTTTGATTGTAGTTATTCTTGTCATTTTTGTATTGACCTGGCCCAAACTGACACAATGTTGATGACCTTGGTTTTTGTGTATTTTCTCCCTGCAATCGAAATTGATATATCTATGTTCATCATCATATTTTGATGCACAGAAAAGGTTGCACCAGAAAGTGGAGAACCTAAATAGGAACTTATATTTTCTGTTTCTGAAAGTAGTTCAAGAGTCTATCAGGCATGTGTTTAGTTATAAGAAGGTATCAGACAGTGAGAAAGAGCAATCTCTGAAGGAGATCCATAAGGCTTCCTTTGTTGGGTACAAAGAAGCAATATGTAGTTGGTGTTGGGATTGAACGTTTCTAGATCTCCAATTAACTTATGAAGAAAGAGGGTATTTTTTTTGTAGTTGTGTGTGTTTTTTGAATTTTGAAAGCTTGTGTGAACATAAGTTGACCCAGATGTTATGACTGACAGGGTCACTTCAGGCTAGGAGAAGCTCAATTTGCATTACGTGATTATCCTAGTGCTGAGAAGGCATATGCCAAAGCCTCTGAACTGGTGAGTGCTGTATACTCTTATTCTTGAAGAATGTCAGGGGTATCAATTAGCTGCAATTGAGGGATGTCACTGTAACTTGTTTTTTGTTCTGCCTGCAGTCACCAGAGGATGCAACAATCAAGAAGCGGCTCACACTATCTCGTGAGGCCATGTCTGGTTTTTATTTTCGTCAGGTTATCTATATGCACCATACTCCTTTAGATCATTCCCTATATAATATCATGAGCACTGAAGCACATGTGCATGAAAGTTCATAGAATTATCTCTGTTAGTAGTGAGTGACTGTTAGCATTCCTCTACTTGACATCACATGACCTGATATCTAGAACTCATGAAAGTGTGCAATGGGGACCTCTGAGGGGGGTGCAGCTACTTGCTGGTCGAGATTTTTGCATCAACCCTACGAACATCATTGAGAAGCAGGTTTGCTACTTTGATTGGCACAATTATTCCCAAATTTTTTGAGTTGACTGCAGCATTTCTGCCCATGCAATACAAATCCCTGCGGTGTTTCAAGTTTGGAGTTACAAACATAAAAGGAGTGTAGGTATGGGTTGAGTCTTAATGACCAAGGTCCCACTGGTGAGGAGCCATAATTCAACTACAAGTGTGAATCTATCTTGGAGTTTTGGATGGAAGTCTCAAAGTCATGATTCTGGAAGGCAAACCAATGGTTGAGTCAGGATTGGGCCTTTAGATTTTTTTTGGGTTTTCTTTTTACCACTTTCTCACTTCGAGCATACAGCAGGAACATCAATATATCCTTTGATGAACTTTGTGCTTATACCTGAAGTTATCATCTAGTGCTCATAGCTGAACCTCCCAACTTTGAGATGCTTTTTGGTCAAGTTGATCAATAATTGGACTTTCTTGGGCTGCTTTGCAGATCTTCAGCAGTGCACAGCAAATGAAGAATTTTGTGTATTTGGTTGGTGATGCAAAAACACGGGAGGCTGTTGTAGTGGATGCTGCCTGGGATGTCAAGGTGAGTGTGTCATTGAAAAAGAGTCTGTTCAATGGTGTTTATAGTGTGCACTCCATTCATTTCTTGTCATAGAATGGCATAAGAAGTTGAGGTGGTTGTCCTAGTATGATCTTTACAGGATTGCTGGACCTATGTGTGTTGCATCACAGAGGGTTGGGTATCTGGTTTTGTGGGTGGACTTCACAGGGCATTCGAGCAGCTTTAGCTGCGGACAACATGAATCTGGTGAGCTGAACTAGATCTGGCAAAGGAGGAAAGGAAAGTAGAACAAAGGAGAGAACAAAGATGTCCTGTTGACAGCTCAGAGAGCCAATTTGCCAATATAGCATTGCCAACTTTATGAGGTCATGTACTTGGAAGAGTCCTTGGCTTGGGAGGTGGTGGTTCCAGGAGAAGAAAGAGGGATGGTATAGATTGTAGGACACGACTGCAGATGGAGACCGCTTGTGTATTAGCATATTGGGTCATGTAGATTATGTTAAGTATTGGTATGAACTTAATCGGCTGTATCAGGCAATTCTTTTTTTGTTTGGGCACTGATAAGCAGGTCAGAATGTTGTCTTTTTGCACAGGTGGGAGCTGTGGTTACTCACTATCATTTTGACCACACAGGAGGAACTCCACCCCCACCTTTTGACCAATTTGGCATAAAAGTTCCGGGTATCCGAGAGCTTGCCATTGAAGACAAAGTCCCGGTACAAAAGATACTTATCAAATCCTATCAGTCCTCTGACCCATGATGAAGTGAATCTGGATCTCCTTTGCATCTTGATTTGCAAAGGCACACTTCGCACTCTCTTATATGGGGGACACACTAAACTTGTTACTCTTTCTGTTGACAGGTGTATATCAACAAGCATGATGCAGAGACAGTAAAGCATCAAAACGGTGTCCCCACAGAGTGTATGACTTTGCTTGAGGTACCATCTGTAAACTCAATTAACTATTCCACTATGGTGAGGACTGACAGGTAATCAGCTTGTCCAACTCTCTGCCACACTATTAGAGGTTCTGTACATGTGTACAGTGATCCATAATACATAGAGCAGAACTAGCCATTGTAAAAGCAGATAGTTCTGGAGTATCATGTAAAGCTGATTTAACTTTGACGCAGACAAAGTGCATCACTGTTTCTTACAACTTGTTTATGTTGCTCTTCTGGATGTTCTTTAGACCTGCCATGTATTGGTCAAGTGATCCATAACATGTACAATAGCAAGCAGCCCATAATGAAACAGTTTACTTCTGGAGAACCTATTTCCTAGCAGTCAGTTGGCATGGACAACACATTTGGTAGGTATGAGAGTGCCATTTCTGACTAGATATAATCAATTAAATCAACTGTTAGTATGGGATGGGTTGAATTTGTGCATATGAGATGCAAGTGAATGAACACACTACTATTGATGCAAAAGCTTCTACATGCAGGATTGTACTGCCGAAGGACCAGAACTACTAGTGATGGAATCATATGTATCAGTATCATTGAATCATGTGGGAAAATTGTAGTACCCCAGGTGTATAATTGTGCCAGTAGGATCTACAGTCCAATATTTTGATGTAATTGCACCTTTTTTCCACTCGTGGTGCAGGACTCAGCAGTTGTCTCTATTGGGTCTGTAAAATTACAGTTCATTCACACACCAGGGCACACACCAGGCAGTCAGTGCATTCATATTCAAGGGTAACACTTCATCTTTGCTCTGTCTTGTCCCTTTAATCCCAGTTTGTCAGGTTGTTCCAATGTTATGGCCAATTGGGGGGATTAAGACAAAACAAGACATTATAACTCAGAACTGAGACCTTATGTGTGGGTGTAGAAATGAGGATATTTTGATGTCGGGTGACACACTTTTCATTGGCAGGTACCCACCATCCTCTCCTTATTTTGTTGTGAAGTGGAACTTTTCCTTTAGATTATGGATGGGTGTTCCATCCTACACTAACTACCCTCATCTTGGATGTTTCAGTTGTGGGAGGCTGGATTTACCAGATTGTGATGCCAAAGCTATGTACACTAGCTTGCAGAAAAAACTTGCATCTTTACCATCCAACACCAGGTAAGGGCCTGTCCTTATACACCATGACCCTTTGCCGTGTCTATTGTATGACCATCCTGTGCCAAGTGCAAGCAGTTCCACCAGATTAGATTTCACTCTCTGAAAATGGGAAACTTTGACTGAGCCATCTTGCAAAGCTAGTATCAAAATATCAAATCGATCCCAGGTGTGATCATGAACATTGATTTGTAACTTGTGAACAAATTGCCTTTTTTGCAGGGTGTACCCAGGTCATGATTATGGAGGGCCTTTCACAACTATTTCCCATGAAAAAAAGCAAGGTTTTCTAAAGCCCGTTGCAGAAAAGGAATGGCTACGCATGCATCGGCTTTGAGACAGGATTCTTCCATCCCATCAAAAGAGTTGGAAATCAGGATAAATAATGCTGTTTTTATAAGTCCCTATCTCTCTTCTTGCCAATGAAATGCTGAGGTATTTTGGTTGAGTTGAATCATATCTTACAGGTCATACAACGTACTCTCCTTTTCTAGCAACACAGGATCCAAAGATTGTTGTCACAACCTTTAGGGTTTACCTATGGATGAGGTTAGATAACATTTCTACTGGGAATCTGTTCTAACTACTTGTCTATCTTGTTTGTCCAAAGAATAATTTTGCCTCAAGCAAGACCTCAATACATGAATAAAGCTTCCTAATTTATTGTTGAACATAGGTATCTTATCATGTTTTTGAGCAATTCCTTGATTGATGGTCATTGTTTAGGTATTACTCTTCTTGTTTCATCATTTGCAGGCTATCATGTGTCCACCAAGACTAACTGTGATTCCAAGCGCAGTTGCAGACTGAGAGTTCCGAGCATCTCCTGACAAGTACAAGAGCGAAAGCCATCACTGGCTCCAACAGGTAAAATTCACATCAATGGCCACTGTGAATGCCCAGACACAATGCCATGAAACTGTAACTGGGGCTTATCTGCACTTCCAAGCCTAGATCAAGCTATCAAGGCTATTGCTTTCAAGCTACAGGAGGCTGGAAATTGCTTCATGCAGAAGGACCTTAAATCAATTATGCAGCTCAAGGTCATCCTGGATTCAAGCATAACCTTGCTTCTCTGAGGCGTTGGAGCACATGGCTTATGACAGGATCGGTGTGCCAGATTTCATGTTTATTGTGAGTAATAAAAGGTTTTGGGCTGGAAATCTTGGGTTTATGAGCATGAAAGACTTGAAACAGCCGGCAAAAGTGCAAGTGAAAGGCTTGAAACAGATGGTGAAAGTGCAAGTGCTGATGACAGATGACAGGAGATGATGCCCAAACTTGTAGACTGCATTCACATGATTTGGCCCCGATTGATGCTGGTCCTGCATTTGCGTTTGTTCAATTGTGGTGAATGTACATGTGGTATTGGTAGGCAGCCTTTCTGGAGCATGAGTTCACATTGTTGATGCAGACAACCGAATGCGACCAAATGAAGAAAAACCATACATTTGAGTTCAAAAACCATTTTCATCTAAAGACAAGCTACATTTTGAGTTTTTTGACTTAACCCTAAAAGAAGCACCACTTATAGGTTAAAAGCCTTTGATGTTTGAAGGGTAAATGTGGCTAGTTCTTTGTATTTGAAAGCACCTCTCTGCAGGCAAGAAGAGGTAACGCCTGTGGTCTTGCAGAGGGACCATACACAAACAAACCTGAAACCTGAGAATATGTAGTGTATCTGGAGGGCATGTTACCCAGAGAATTTGTTCCTCTCCTTTTGGCGGATGTTTCAGAACCTGGAATACTTGATAACTTTTTTTTTCTTTTCTTTTTTTTTTCCATTGGGGGAAAAGAAGGAAAAGATATCTATCATGCAGTGTGTTAGGAACAACAAAGCCCTCAGCAAAGAAGAGCTTTACAAAGAATCAGGTCCTCTTTCAGCTCTGCCTCTCATGGCCCCTTGTTCTGGTCAGCCCCACGGCCTCGAGCTTTAGTTGGCTACCACAAACAAGAACCCAATCTCTCTACTCTGTCTCCCTTCTTGAGCTTCACATCTCAGTCCCTCACTACAAGCAAAAGTGCCAGTCAAACGGAGGGGAAATGGGTGGAGAAAAGATCTCTCTGTGGCTGAGATCCACGCGGAGATCCAATCTCTATCTCTATAGGGCTGTTTCGCAAAGGAAAAAGAGGAGCTTGGAGACGCCGGGTATCGATCCCGGTACCTCTCGCATGCAAAGCGAGCGCTCTTCCATTTGAGCTACACCCCCTTATCTTGAGTGAATTGACCGAAGTAGCCTAATTGAAAGAACACATACCTAGTGTCGGTCGCATAAATGGTAGCTAACCCTAACAGTCGATTACGCTTTGGAATGTACAGAGTGTGGCATATTACGTAACAGAATTGAACTCGCCAGACGGACACACACGTGTCTGTCTGTCTGTCTGCCGGTGATGAACGGCGAATTCTATCTCGAACGCATTTGGTTCACTTCCGGAATCTTCCTCGTTCCCCACGCTCACCCACGCAGCGTTCGCTTGCTGCAAACCCTCGCCTGGATTCTTGTTCTTCTTCTTCTTCTCTCTGGCGCCGCTCGAGGTCCTTCTCTCTTCTGCCGCTTGTTTTGCTTTTGCTGCGGAGGGGGTGTGTCTCTCTGGGAAGCGAGGGTTTGGAGCGCGTTCCGCATCCGTTGTTGTTGCACTTGCTGTCATAAAATACATCAAATAAAGGTGAGTTTTTATTCCTGTTCTGTAGCTTCTTTTTTGTTTTGTAGGGTTATGTTTTCTTGTTGCGGCATGTTGGTGGAGATTCTTCTGTGTCTCTTTTGTTTCCAGTTCATTATTGGCTTCTGCTGTTGTGGAGATTCTTGTTTTCTTTGGTTTTCGCTCGCTTTTTGTTTTGGTCTCAACCTTTTGTTTTGGCTGGTGTTTTGATTCCGTTCGTCTTCCTTTTTTGTTCTTCGCTTTGGTATTTGTTCTTGTTGTTCTCGGTGTTGTTGTTGTTGTTGTTGTTGTTGTTGTTGTTTTTTCCCCCCTTCTCTTTGGTGGAGGTGTGTGTTTACGAGGCTTTATTGATGTTTTTGGCTCGGTTTTTTTTGTGGCTTACGGGCTGTTGTGAAGTGCAGAGTATTGTTTATTTTTGGTTGCCGATTGATTTCGGACCAAGGAGTCGGAGTCCCGTGCACTTGGAGGAAGGAGTGAGGAGGTGCAGAGTCATTGCAGAGTCATGGCGGAGCATTTGGCTTCGATATTTGGTACCGAAAAGGATCGGGTGAACTGTCCTTTCTACTTCAAGATTGGTGCATGCAGACATGGTGATCGATGTTCTCGCATGCACAACAGACCCACTATCAGTCCCACTTTGTTGTTCTCCAACATGTATCAGAGGCCTGACATGGCCATTTCCGGAACTGATCCTCATGCACAAAACATGGACCCACGCAAATTGCAGGAGCATTTTGAGGTTACCTTTGTTTTCCTTCACAAATCTTGCTTCTTCTTGATCACAGTTATGCTCAACTGAGGTCGATAAGAATTTCCATCACTTTTTCTTTTTTTCCATTTCTATGACAGTTAGGATGGTGGGATTTTTGTGGATTTATTTTGCTCACTGTTTGCTCTAGTCTCTGTCTTGTTAGGTTATAAGGTCAAGCAGTATCAAAGTTTACCTTCTGTGTAATTGGACCTACAGGTAGTTGCAATGTGTTGTTATATTGCAGTCAATTGCTTGTCTGCTTGCAAAGTGCAAACTGAGTAAGTTGTGCAATGATTTCAGCCCCATCTTATGAGATGGGTTGGTTTTCTGGTTCCACAGGATTTTTATGAGGACTTGTTTGAGGAGCTCAGCAAGTATGGAGAACTCGAAAGCCTGAATGTGTGCGACAACCTGGCTGACCACATGGTATTTGAAACATGTCCTAATGTTGTATTGAACTGTAGTATTAATGAAGATGCTAGTGTGTGGATTCTACTGCTGTTGTCAAGTATCTTTCTAAGTTCACCTGATGGCACTGAAACTTTACACCTGTACACAAAGGTTCAGTGATACCTTATATCTGGGTATCATGTCTCTTGCCAGCTGGTCTTCTGAAGAAGAATGCCTATTTAGTGCATGGTTTTCCTGTTCAGGTTGGGAATGTGTATGTCCTTTTCAAAGAGGAAGAGCAGGCTGCTACAGCATTGAGAGCCTTACAAGGCCGCTTCTATGCAGGTTTGTAATCTTACATGCTGAGGATAGGATGTGCAACTTAATTTTGACCCATGACCTGTACTGGATTGTTTGTTTGGGGTTGTTCCTCTGGCAATTTCATGGAACAGTTAATCCTTTTTCATGACTGGGAGTAATTTTTCACAAAAGCATTGGATTTTTCTGAACACTTTTACTTTGATTGTGTGTTTTTTCAAATTGCTGTTTGCTATTGTGTTACATGCATGGTTGACAGTGTGTTGCCTCTTACTACAGGGCGACCAATATTTGTGGACTTCTCACCTGTAACTGACTTCCGAGAGGCAACCTGTCGACAGTATGAGGAAAATACATGCAATCGTGGGGGCTACTGTAACTTCATGCATTTGAAGAAGATAAGTAGGTCGGTTTCTGAACTCATGTATATCTTTCTCTATGTCAAATTTTGCATGCAAGACTGCATTTAAACTGCTGGTTGCCATACAGTTTTCTTTCTTATACTGGAAGTTATGACCTACTGTTGAAAGCAGATTTTATATATTCTGAAATTTACTGGCAGTAGTTGTAAAACCTTGAGAAGCATCTGTAGAGTTCACATTTGATTAGCATAGATTGTGTCCCATAAACTTTTATCAATTTTTCATGAGTATCCAAGTGCACTGGTATGGAACCTCAAGAATTTTCTGAAGGAATTTTTACAGGAGTGTAGAACATGGTGTATCATGCATAGTAGGAGCGAAGATACAATCTTGGGAACCCTTGAGATAACTCTGGGGAATCATGTGTGTTCTGTTTTAGGGGCCAAGCTGTTGTGCATAGGAGATTTATCTGAATATTGGTTTTTGCAGGGATCTGCGAAAGAAGTTGTTTGGAGCCTCCAAGCGGCATAGTCACAGTCGCAGTCCAAGTCGAAGCAGGAGCAGAAGCTTGAGCCCACACCATCGTGATTTTGATTACCGCAACCGTGGTTATGATCACCGACACCGCGAAGGATCAAGATACAATGGGAGGCATGAGGACTATAGCAGGAGGGATTCTGGTCGCAGTCGACGCAGATACAGTAGAAGCAGAAGCAGAAGCAGAAGTCCTGTTGGGAGGCGTAAAGAATCTTCACGAAGGGAGGACAGTGTTGAAAGAAGAGCAAAAATAGAACAATGGAACACTGAGCGAGAAAAACTACAGCCAACAGGAGCTGGGAACATCACTAGCAATTCAACTGGAGATGGAGATAGTGCCTATGAAGATCATCATGGGCGTTGATGCTTTTGAGTGGTTTGTTCCCCTCCTATAAAATCACTTATACATCTCTCCTCTTCTCAACAAACAGTTGCTTTTAGGTTACTGGTTTGATTGGATAGCTCTCACAGATCACTCTATTCTGTGCAGGTGATTTGCAGGAAGAAGATGCTGTGTTTTCTACAAGGGAATGGGGTACTTGCTGTAGATATTAGGTTTGCAGGGTGAAGGCATTTGTGCAGCAGCAATAACTGGGCTAATGACATTTTGCAGGGTTTCTTTTGCAAGTGTTTTGTGTCAGCAAGAGATGTTATTGCAGGGTTTTCTGGACAGTTAGTCAAACAGGTTGGGCAGAGGCATGAGCGTCAAGAGGTTGTTGAGAGTCAAAATGAGTTTTAGGATGGGAGTGAAACCATGTTGGGTTGGGCCTTACAATAATGCGTGAGGTGGGTGCAGGAATCAGGTGTTCAGGTTGGTCTCTACTCCATCCATGGAGGTTTAATGAGCTAACGCATGGTTTGTGTACAGGTGAATGGGGGAGGAAAATGGATAAATCTTTATCCAGTTCGGCCATATTTGTCAACTTCAGTCCCTTTCCCTCCTCCCTGTGTGTGGAGATTGCAGGCACGATAACTTCTGCTGCAGGTGGAGGAAAAGAGCAGCGTGGATGGTTACTCTTCTGTTTCTCTTATTTCAATGTCATCATCCCTCACCTCCCATGTGTTATTCATGTAGGTGCGAGAGGAGAATGTAACATGTTGATACTATTTGGTCCTGCACAGGTTTGCAGGTCATTCAGAGCTGTTTTTACTTTGTGCTTTTTGTCTGGTGCAGGGTACAGGTATTCTTAATATGACTCTTTAGGACCTTGTTCCTGCTTCACCTTTGCCAGGTGAGTGTTGGTTCATGCAGAAACTTGGGAGCTTTTTCTTGCAGCCTGTGCCCGTAGAAAGGGCAGTGGGAAATTGTGACTGAGGATTTTGGGACCATGATAGTTGTGTAATGATTTTCAGCAATTTGCTGATGGAGTGGACACAAGAGTTCCTTGCTCCTGTTATTACTCACTAATGTTGTGAAGGATTTATGCTATTTTGTTTGAGCTTGTGCTTGTGAGTTTAGGTGCAAAAGAGTTGGAAGTTCTTGTATTGCAAAGCTTTATGGCCCACTTCACTAACAGCAGCTGGTATGGATGTAAGTTGTGAATTCTTCATGTCCAATTATTAGCTTGATAGCATTGCAAGGACCTCAACCTGTTCAGCTGGTGTGCTTGCCATCCCATCCATATGAATCTATCCTTAACCCTAAGGTGTCTGTCACGGTGGCCATGATGATAGTTTTGCACATGGATTGAGGTTATGTCAGACAGGACCAGACTTGGTTGAAATGAATCAAAAACATTTTTATGACTCCTATAATTTGGTTGATATAAAAATGTCTTTACTTTCCCCCTTACCAAAATTCACAAGAACAAACATTGTTACTAAAAACTTACTCCCAATTTTTCTTGAAATTCTCACTTGCTGTAATGTGTTGCAATTGCAACTCTCTCACACCCATACAAGAAAGTCCAGATAAGAACTAACTCCTAAACCTCAAAAAACACTCATTTGAGCTTTTGAGCTGCACACACAAAAGCAAAGCTCGACAAGCATATCCATAAATGTCCTGTTTTGTCATAACTTTGATACGGTGATCATATTTGATTGTTCCAAGTCTGAGCCAATATTATAATGGATTGAAAAACTGCCATAACCTGGCAAAATGGTTAGATCATCAATGCTACACCGTATGAGTGCCACTGCTGTTATACAGATCTGTATTCTGACCTAGATTCTCAGCCCTAAAAGAAAAGCAAGAGAGCTCGAGTGTAAGAAGACATAGTAGCAATTTCTTATTAATATAGACAAGGTTTTGCTGGCCAACATGATACTCTGGAATGATGATCCCATATGTGTGTACTTTCAGGATGAGGAACATGATCTGACCACAAATCAAGTTGGTGTCTGTAATCTTGCGCTGCTTTATGAAGTTGCTTTGCTTAAAGTGCACCTTGGAGCTCCATTTTGACTCCGATAAAAGTCTGTGAGAAATAACTCCTGATGTTGATATTATGGCCCACTTTCTAGCAAAGCAAAGCTTTTGCTACCCTGATCTGTTGATGCAGCAAATACCAGCTCACCCTGCCTGCAACCCAACTCAGTTTCCGGCTAGTTCCTGCCAAATGCATGGAAACTACTACAAGGTAACAGCAGAGCCTTTTCTTACCTGATTGCTAGTTGTTAAGCTTAGACCTAGCAGGTAGGTACTTTCAGCTTTACAAGACTAGATAAGGAGAAAGGTGAAAACGTGGAATCGAAAGTAGAGAGAAGCTGCTACAGATCATCTTCAGTAGCATCGAGACCAGGAATATGGTTTTCGCTCGTGGAGTCATCACTAAGGGAACCATTGCTGTTGAACTTTCTTCCCTCAGGCATGGGCTTCACAATTATAACTGGGCAGGCACAATGCTGCGCACAGTACTCACTGACACTTCCAAGAAAAACTCTGCATATGAGAGGTAAAAAAGAGTCAACACTTTGGGGTCACAATTCCTCAAGCTTCTTCCAATCTCTCATAAATCCAAATTACTGCCATCTGAGACACTTCCCACAAATACTCATATCAAAGATGGCAGGGTTTACCTTTGCATGCGGTTAAGACCTCGGCTGCCAACAATGAGAACATCAGCACACACCCACAGGACTTCCTTGCAAATCTCATGCCTCTCATCACCCACCACCACTCTGCCTTTGCACTTTATCTGGACACACCCACACCCCACTATTTTCCACATGACTAGATCTCATCAAATACCATTGTCTAAAATTAGAAAAACTTCCCTGCTGCAGAACTCTCAGAATTGCAGATTTTTTTAGGTCACATCTGCAACAAAGATCTTCACAATGCATTGGCTGCTTCAACAGGGTGATGATGCTAATTTCTGGATGTGGGTGCATGATGGTGCAATGCTGAAAACATGGCAATGCAAGTACTCTGCAATGAAGATAGGAACTTCTTCTATCAACACAAGATTAAGTCATCCTCAAGACATGAGTTTCAAAACTGCTACTCTATGATCATCTCTCATACGCACGGGGAGGTGCAGGAGGAGGAGAGAGAAAGAGAGAGAAATTCACCTTAGCAAGTGTTGCACGATCAAGAAAAGTCTGCAGAAGAGCTTGAGCAGCCACCTCCATCTTTTGCTCCATTTCTGAGGCTACATCTGCTGGCATCCGCCATTTTGGGTTGATCCCAAAATCTGTGCAAGTGCATTAACACCTTACTAGACTGAGCCCCACAACATCCCTTCTTTCTTTCCCATCATGCAGGCATAGACTCTTTTTTGCACTGACTCACACAAAGGTTTCTCTCTATAGGCAGATGACATAGAAACAACCAAAAACCCAAAAAAAAACACAGTGAAAATATTCAAGCTACTGCAATTGCTCATTGAACAGAAAAAAGGGCAAAGAAGAGCACACACACCATCTGCAGCATGTCGCACGTGGAGAAGGTGAAGAACATCATTCGGTTTGCAGTAGTTTTTCAATGCCCATTCAAATGCAAACTCCGCTCCTGTTGCAAACCCAACAAATCTTCTATATTGGATGCTGAAAAGTAACATGCATGATGATGGGTTAGTTTTAAAGGGATTAAAAATTTAAAAGACTCACCTCTCTCTGTGATCAGCATCACACCAAAAAACCCCACAACAATGAATTTCTCTCATTCTCATCTTACATCCAAATTTTTGTCTTGTTCTCATCGCGCAGCCAAGTTGTAAATGCTGATAATGAAAGATGAGGGGAAAAAATGGGGCTAAAAAACTAATACACTGCCAATACCCAAAAGTACTGATTCGAGAGCTGAGCTGCAAAGCCAATATACCTATCCTGTTTTTTTCTCTCAATAGCATCTTCCTCCCCCCGACCCTTTTAGTCTCACTCCCATGTTAAAGAGACAGCTAGAAAAAAGGCAGCCGCTAATGGCAAGTAGCAGCAGCACAGTGCTGCATCAACAAACCCAAAAAAAAAAAAAAAACCAAGAACCATCAAGGAATTCTACATTTCAAAACCAAAATTTTTAAAAAATTCTTCTAAAACCCCCAAACAAAAAGGCACTGCTCCCGAAAAAAAGAAAAATCCTTATACTTACAG
>Ga0116227_10003242_pt1 | contig 36393 bp, 33 predicted proteins | sample S1TSphgellanicum_FD_89693 | JGI IMG/M metagenome (GOLD analysis project Ga0116227, IMG submission 89693) | Host-associated microbial communities from peat moss isolated from Minnesota, USA - S1T2_Fb - Sphagnum magellanicum MG | ecosystem: Host-associated > Plants > Peat moss > Unclassified...
CTTATAAAATTTTTTTAAATATTTTCTTTTTTTATTTTTTTATGTTTTTTTTTTTTTTTTTTTTTCACTAGACATCTTACAAGCTTTGCAAAAACAACATTGTTGTCAAATAGGCCTTCTCCTCCCACCAATAGAAGCCCTTGGGCCCTTGAATGGCTCCTTAGTTTAAGGTTTAGGGTTTAGCATGTTTTTTCACAATTAAGAAAAAAAAGAAGAAAACACAAGCAAATGAGTTCCACAAGGTAAAAGGGGCATAAAAGAGGAAGGCTAGGTGAAAGAAAATACATACCAATTAAATTAATATGGGGCATTATGTATTTGTGTAATAAAAATAAAAATAAAAATTCTGTCCCCCGCCCTTAAGTCTTTTATGTAAAATTATTGCATGTAATTTTTGCACCAGCCAAATTTTCAAGTGCCATTTAAAAATTAAAAAATAAAATTATTAGAATTTTATGACATAGGTAATAATTTTATTGTGAAGTTTATAGACCAAAAAAGGAGGGCAAATGGAGAATTTTTATTTTTATTTAATCAAATAATTTCTGTAATAGACAAATTTATAACTTATTTATAACTAGATGAACGAACAACGTGTACCCTAGGGTCATCCAACTCACATTTTTCCCATCCATCCATCCATCCATCCGACGATTTTTTCATCCACCCATCCGACATTTTGTCTCCTTCATCCATCATCTGTTCATCCATCCATCAGGGTTAGCAGCTTTCACCACACTTGGAGGGTTTGCGGGGACGAAGGATTTGCTTGGCTGCTTGCATTTGTGGTGGCCTGATCGTCGTCAAAGATTGCTCGGTACGACGGATTCCGGTGGGGTTTCTGCACGTCGTGGTGGTGTTGGTCGCCGTTGCTAGCGGAGCTTTTTGAGCGCGGGTTTTTTAAAACTTTTACACGGTATGTTTTTTTGTTGGACAGAGTTCTATGAAGAGGAGAGTTTGAGAGCTATAGTTTTAGGTCTAGTTTTGAGTGTGTTGTGTTTTTTTCTCTTCGGCCTTCATGAAAACTTCTTTTGTTGCCAGTACTTTTTTTTTGGGTGCTGTTTCTTTGTTGAAAGCAGTTGGATAGCTAAGAAGAGTGTCAGAGTTGTTGTTTTGCTGCTTGTGCTTTGTAGTGTCCAAGGGTTTTGTTTGCTGTTCTTTGTAAACGAGGATGTGCAATCGGATGTGCCGAGCTGCTGTTGCACGATGTTAGGGTTTTAGAGCTGCATTTTATTACGGTTTCAGTCTTTGTGACGATAATTTGCTCCGATTCTAAATGTATACTGATGATGTTGGAGAGAGAGGATCCTGACATAGAGATAGAGATCAGTTTCGGCAAGCACATATTGACACTAATGAGGATTTCAAGAGAGCTGGATTGTTTATTGCAGCATACAAGCAACGACACTGTGGCATAAAGAGTGTTATAAGAGTTGATGAAAATCAAGGAATGGAGAAAACAATCAAGTAAGCTTGCATGACATGGAAGAAGAGCGCACTAGGGTTTGATGCTGTCGATGGCACAAGCGCTGGACGGAGTGCTGGATGTGCTAGAGATGTCGCCATCATCGTCGGCAGTAAGCCATGCAACAGGAGTGGCAGTGGGAGTGGCCATCACAGCTGTGGCAGGGGTTGCAGTGGCAGTTGCAGTGGGTGGATTGATATACTACAACGATGGCACCCTGCCTTTTGTCCCTACCTGGCCTGGTAGGAGGCACCATGATCCTTTGACAGCTGAGAAGTGGTCAGCAGCTTTTGAGCCTGAAGAAGGCCAGCTCCTAGATGGTGGCAGCGAGGTGATATATAAGGTCAGGAAGGGTGGCATTGAGCCAAGTATTAGGGCCCTAGTGTGGCCATTCTTGTTAGGTGTTTATGATCTTGACAGCAACTGCATGGAACGAGATGTGGTGAAAAGCTGTAAGAAGAAGGAGTATGAGGCTCTGCGGCAGCAGTGCTGCCAGATTTGTGAAAGCTTAGTGAAGAAAAGTGAGGAGAAGCAGGCTGGTGCAGACCAGGAAAGCCCAGTGGAAAATAGTGACACAAGGCTGCCCTTTGTTGGGGAGGAGGATGAGAGACCCTTGACTGAAGTACTGCCCTTGGAGGGTGGTGAATTGGTGGGCTTGCAAAATGGCAGTAGCAGAACAGCTGGTGATTCCCCAGCTGAATCCTCCTCTTCTCCTGTGGTGTCTGAGAAGGTTTCGGAGATTGATGTGAATAGCATTAGCAAGGGCAAAGAAATTGACGCACAGGCAGTGGAAGATTTCAAGAATTGGCAACGGATAATCAGATTAGATGCTGTCCGGATGAATGCAGAGTGGATTCCTTATGCAGAATCACAGGCAAATGTAACTGTTGCTGAGGCAGCCCTGCTTGCTCAACAGGCAGGGTTGATGGATGATGAGCATCTAGAACCAAGTAGGAGGCACCATGCAGCACGCCTAGTCCTGATACTAGAGGCGTACACTCTGTTTGATCCAGAAACAGGGTACTGCCAAGGAATGAGTGATCTGCTTTCACCATTTGTTGCCCTTATTGATGACGATTTTGAAGCTTTTTGGTGTTTTGTCAAGTTCATGGAGGTGGCTCGCCACAACTTCCGTTTAGATGAAGTTGGTATTCGCCGCCAACTGAACCTAGTCAGTAGCATTTTGAAGGCCAGTGATCCACAGCTTTATCAACACCTTGCTCATATAAGATCAGAGGATTGCACTTTTGTGTACCGGATGGTGGTGGTGCTGATGCGCAGAGAATTGAGTTTTGAGCAGACACTTTGTCTGTGGGAGGTAATGTGGGCAGACTGGGCAGCTCTTGCTTCACAAAGGGGACTGAGTGATGGAAGGAGGACACGAGATAGGTTGGGTCCTCCTTCACGAGATTTGCTGCTCTATACTATTGCAGCAGCTGTACGGAAGAGGAGAAAATTCATTCTTGGGAATTGCAGTGGGATGGATGAACTTGTGCGTGAATGCAATGGCATGGCAGGCAATTTGGACATTTGGGACTTGCTGCATGGTGCCAGGGAGCTGGTATACTCAGTACATGATGAGGTTTCCAAATGAGAACAGAATTTATTGGCTTTGGTTATTACGTGTCTATGCCATTTTGAAGGTGGCAGCAATTGAGGGCTATGGTATGTTCAAAGAATTTTATAGTCAATATGACAATGCCTCCTCCTGTTCTAAGTTCTATGAATCAAGTCTGGGATGGCTCTTTCAAGCCTGGCAAGATGGGTGGGATTCAGATCATAGCTTAAAAGCTAGTTTGTGAATCATAAATTACAGTCTGTACAGTGTTACTGATGTGGGAATGCCACATGGCCAACCTTATTCAGTTGCAGTGAGACTATTGTGATTTTGTCTTTGTTAAGATGTTTGTCCTTGTTGAGTTTATTACTACCAATTATTACAGATAGAACTCTTCAAAGATCAGAGGTTTTCATAACTAGGTATCACTACCTACTACATACATATCCAATTTGTTTGTCAATGTGGCTACTGTGAGAAGAAAATGTAAGTGAAAATTGGCACTGTTTTGTCCTCCTTGCAACTGTCCTCCAGTTCAAAGTCCTTCAAAAAGTTAGTTGCAAACTCAATTATGAACTGTCAGCCTGCGAATTATTGGGAGTACACTAGTCACAGGGTCTTTGGTGTGTACATTGATAAACTGACCTTTTGTCTAGAGGTCCAATCGAACAGTTCACACAAAGTTTTTTCTCTGTTGGAGGGTGAATTGTGACAAAGCCAAGTGGTTTTTGTTGCAGGTCACTCCTATATTGGAAAGCTGGTTTCAATTGAAGACAGATAGGAATTTGGGTTTTTGGAAAATGCTTATGCAGAGAAGTCTGTTCTATCTGAATTTGGATTTTGAAAGCAGTTCTTGATTTTTCAGTCAGGATCATTTTGTGTTATCACCTATATGCCAACCTGGGTTTTGCAAGAAGGTTGGAATTCAGGTTATTAGTTTTGCTCAACATGTGCTGAAAACTCCAGGTATTCTCTATATATCATCAGGTTTTTTATTTGTCTCTTTGCAGTTCTTGTATACCAAATGGATTTTTAAAAATTTCCCATTCCATTGATGCAATTCTCCCCAAATCATCAGTGGTTGGCATGAAATATGTACATATATATGTGTGTGTATACTGTTTGTCCTTGTTATTAGGGAGCAGAAAGCATAACTAATATTCAATTTCTGTGATTCCAAATCATCATGTGGTTTCTTGCACCTTTGTGTTCTAGGGTTAGCCCTAGTTCTCGTGTGGTTCATTTATCTCTAGTAAAGAACTCAGGGACTCTTATTATGAGCCTTTACCCATCAAACTGAATAAAAAGGTGGATGCTCAAGTGACTACTTTCAGTGAGCAACATTCTATTCTTATAAATTCACCCCTCTCTTGATCTCATTAACAGGGGATCTGTTGACTCCCATATCCCCCTGCTCATTAAGAGCTCCCCCTCTAAACTGGCACTGTGAGCATGGTTATCTGGTGTCTTCAAAGAAGCTCTACCCCTATAGTCCCATGGGCATTCTGAAATAGACCTTTTAGTTACAGTGCCTGGTTCTCTCCATGTCTTCAAGGAATCTTGTACCCCAAGTCTCATGGGTGTCCTAGAATTTGCCTTTAATTAGCTCCCATCAGGAGTCTTCATTGCTCTTTTCTTGCCCCCTGGGGGTCTCCCAGTGTCTCATGGCCTCTGGCTATCCTGTATTCTGGCTTTCTTTAAATCCGGTACCTTCTTTGAAGTCTAATTGGTTCCTATTCATTGTCAACTTGTAAGTGCTTATGAGTTCAATTCTCCAATATAGTATACAGGCTGGTGGGTGAACACTTTTGGATCCTAAGACATTACTCATTTGCCTCTCAAGTTTGAAAAGGTTTTTTTAGAGCTTGGCTTGGTGCACCCATGGCCATTTAGATTGATCAAAATGGACAAAAAATGAGGAAAGTATGATTATCAAACATAGGTTGCATCAGTGTTCAGCCACTGGTTAAAAAACATTTGAAGATTCATTACATTTGTCTTCTTCTTGACTTTTTTGTGTTGTTCTTTGGCTCTGGAGCTTAAAAAGATAATGTAAAGCTTAGCTTGGCACATCTATAACTCTTTAATCCACTCAAATAGACAAGAAGAAATGAGAAAAATATGATATTTAAAAATAAAGAATCATTTATTTTATAAACACATATGCTTTATGCTTTTCCTGTGTAGCTCATTATACTTGTTCTCTTGCCTCTGCAGCTGAAAGAAGTAATGTAGAGCTTCACACTCCCATAACTCTTTACATCACTCAAAAGAGACAATAAAAGAGAAAGTTCCAAAAATGTTCAGTCCCCTATGAGCAGTCAATGATGAATATTACTGCAATTTTTGTATTAGTTGTTCTTGCACAGGAAAACTCTACTGTTGCACACTGATGTTTCATATTCAACGCATTAGTAGTCTTGGGTATAAGGTCTTTGGGTATATAAGGTGTGCATCGATGGAGTCTTGTCACAATAGGGTTTTCCCATGTAATGAAGTGTACAATCATGGTTAAGAGGAAAAATTAGCAGTCTCAAATTGAATCAATTAGCTTTAGGCAATAGATTTTCAAAGAGATATTTCATTTGCACATTCTGAAATTTGGGTTTTGTCATCGACATAGGACAAGGTATACCAAATTGCAATAGCTAGGTATAAGCATATGGCTTGGATACACTTCCTTCATCAACAACCAATATCATTTCTGAAGCTACAAAGCAATCTGCAAATGAAGTCAGATGGGTCAGTTGTCTTCCACATCAGAAACATACCAACAATGAGCAGTACGTGCCTAACTCTTCTCGCAACATGTGTACTTACAAAGAAACATTTTCAACAATTGACAATAACAGACCAAAATGGTAAAGCTTGTGGTGTACCTGAGAAAACTAAACCCACTTCACAAGATCTTGTGCCCCCCCCAAACTGCCACATGTTCTTCCAAACTACAGCCTGTGTTTTGATTTGACATTGAGTAAACTATCTATTTGATCTCATTCTGCCCAAAGGGTGGTGGTGGAAAGGGTGCCTTTTCCAAAGAAGGCAGATGAACATATTTAACTTCATGTTTGGCAACGAATTAATAATACCTGATAAAATTATACATATGACAATGGCCCTGACCTAAACCTACCGAGAGGACTCTTAGTTGCAACTGTAGGCTCAGCAGGAACCCGGCCTTCAGCAAATGACACCTTACGGTTGTAGTCCAAAGGACCTGAAAACCGAACAGGTTTTCTACTATGGGGTTTAGCATCCAGTCCTAACTCGCCAGAAGGTTCCACATCTGGCCTCCTACGCTGACCACTGAACTTGATAGGACCTGAAAAGATTGACCCCCTTGCTGTTTGTTGTGCTAGATTTTCATTTGCCTCACCAAAAGATTCACTCCCTTGACTCTTTGATATACTGCCATTGGTGAGAGAGGAGCTCGTGAGTTGCCGTGTTGATGGATGGACATGGATGAGGGTGGGAACCGAACTCTCATAGTACATTTGGTATATTGACCTCATTATTGTGTGAGGCACATAAGTCTCCAATGTGCTTCGTGGGAGATATCGTGTTGAGTCACAGAGCTGATCCAAAAAGACCAACTTCGCTACCAATGGGCTCCTGTTTAAATTCAGCACCACAGCCATGATTAGACCACAAATCAAGTTACTGCAAGAAGACTTTTGATCATGATCATTAAACCCTAAGCCCTAAATACATCATTGTTTATTAATGCACCATCATAGTTAGGTAGTAGCAATTTCCCTGAATTAGTCATTATCTGAGATTGAGGAATTTTTGGAGATAACCAAAAATAGAAGAAAATTGCACACTTCTGACCAAAAAAAGCTTCAATGTGATGTGAGCACACCCAACTTTTGGATGGGGAAAACCAACCTGTGAAGATCATCCCAGGATTCAAGAACAGTAGCAACAGAGCTCTGTAAGAACTTTGTGAATGCAGTTTTGATAGCCACCTCCACATCTCCTTGAGTTTCAGCACTTGAAGCAGCAGCACTCTCTCCCTGCATGCTCTTGCTGCCTGGCTCTGCTGACACTTGTCCCTGCCTTCGCAACTCCTTCCGTTCTGCTCTCACCCATTCACTTGCCACTATAACAGCATTTATACATCTGTCAGGCAAACCCCCTCCCCCCAACCCTCTTTTGGTTAGATCCCATGTACAGTAACTTAACTCTGGATTAACATTCCTGGTGAGAAACGTCTGCTGCTTGTCCTGTAACGAATATTTTGCTAAATGAATGCTAAACTGTACAGTGGGTGTGTCCATTTCACGAAAGACATAACTGAAGACTTCCAAGAGAAATGCACCCAAAAAAATTGCAACACCCTACAACAAGATTCAACACTGGAAACACATTGTAGAGCTTCTAACGGGAGAGCACTAAACTGATGTGTACCACCTACAGGAAGAAGAGCAAAGTGCACACCAAATAACTACCCAAAAGAAAAGGTTGGGTGAGAACCTAGATAAGCAGTAGACATTGGTGGTAAAGCCGCCAGTGTAAATGTTGAAGTTGGTGGACTTCCAAACTTTGGATGTCATGCACGCAACAAATAAGAAGGGAGCAAGAGCCCATGATTGCTCTGTGGATCCTTCCATGTCTGTCAGTATACTATGCAGCATCACAGCATCGCCATCTTCAACTGCACCAACCTGGCTTGCTACTGACTTCATTCTCAAAAGATTGGGTGTCTCAGGTATGGATACTGGGGCGTGCTTGGTGAAGTCAGAAAAGAGGGAGAAAAGAAGTGGAGTGTTAGAGCGAAGGACATGCGCAGTTGCCTCTGCCAAAAGGGACCGCATACTAAGCATGTGACCCACCAAAAGACAATTTGCCATTGCTGTCTCAAGCTCAACCACTTGCTGCAACTTGCTCTCACAATGTGCTTGGTTGTGCAAATTGCAAGCTAGTGCTTCGAGTATCTCCTTGTTTGTGCGCAGGGAGATTTCAAGCAACCCTAAGAGTTTGGTGAGCTGGGATTGTATGCTGCCAGACAGCTTGTCGACTCCGTAAGGCCCAAAGATGCGCACAAATGCCTTGAGCTCAGCCAAGTCAGTCACTGATTCTGCGGCAATGCGCCCAATAGGCCTGGTGCTTTTGAAACACTTATCAAGAGGACTAAACAGAACTCCTGCTGATTTTGCATCACTTAACACATTCTCAACATACCAGTCTGCAATTGTGCAAACTGCTTCACCACCAGTGCCAACTTCGCGATCCTCTGGTTGGAAATTTTGCATTGAATGTGCAAAAGACTGTGTCAGAAGAACTTCACGCAAACCACGGGTGAGATCCAGCTGCACATGTTGCTCTACTAGATGTACAATGCTCATGTGTCGCTGCAGTCGAGCCTCCACCACTGACATCCGCTGGAGCCCTCCGTCCACAATTATGATGTTTGCTAGCCGTTCACGGAAGTTCTTCACAACTCGGTCCCTCAAGTACTGCATATCCATATCCAGAAAATTCAGTCTCTAAGAACTCCCATTGTTTGTCTCAAACATTCTTCCGAAAGGCCAAAACACTGCTGGCTCAACAAGTGGAAGAGGAGAATTGAGAAAGAAATAGAGGAAAAACTTCTCACCTCGCGTGGAACAAACATATGGTTGACAACTCTTACTGGCTCCATCTCATTGAGAACTGAACACAGACTGGTCAATCTTTGCACTGCAGCCTCCAACCTGGAGAGCCCACAAGATTGCATCATCAAAGTTATTGGCAATGTGCACTCGCAGCTCACCTATGTGACCTAGTGTCAAATCACTTGAGTAGCAAATGTAAGACAGATAATAATGCCAGACCAAGAAAGAAAAGGTCACAAGTGTACAGAAAACCTTACATCTTGATAGAGTCTCTGTTAATGGGCTCACTTTCAAAGCCTGGCCATGGAAACTCAAGATTTCCATTAGCAGACTTCATGGCAGGGATTCCAGCTTTGGCTACATGATTCAAGCGCATTGCTGCCTGCTCCGGAAGAAGCTGTTAAAAAAAATACCCATCAAACCACAATGAGAAAGAGTTATGCACTGTCTTGATCCGGAAAAAGCTGTTGTTTAAAAATACCACCAACTCACAATGAAAAAAATTTTATCCAGTAGAAAACCTAAACCCTAAACCATGCACAAACAGATTTTGGGTGTATACTTGTGAGTCTCTTCATCAACAAGTACTACTGCAGATACCTTACATGAAATGGCAGGAGCTACAAGCACCAACATATATGTATATCTATAATTTATTATTTTTTAAAAAACTTTCTTGTACACTCATCGTCACAAGGAAAACAAAAGCAGTATTTAATCCAATGAAAGGGGAAGAACCTTCTTATCTAAGGAACCATATCCTCCCTCAGAATCTAGAATGTTGATCAGGCCCTCCAAACCACCCATCACAGAATCAAGTAAAGACTCTGCATATGAGACTGCCTCTCGAGCAAATTTTGGGAGCTGCAGTTCCAAGGTAACAACACTCCACAATATTAAAGGACAACACTTCCAACATACAATACATAGCTTGAGAAAAAGCAAGGTCTAACTGACTGACTGACTGATACTACAAAGTAAAAAAACTACCCACTTGAGGAAGCACAAGATTATATCTATCAGATTGCAGAGGAAAAACCTGACAACCATACTTTGAAGGTAACCTGTTCTGTGAGCTCCAGCAAAAACAGAAAACTAACACAACAAGACAGAGTGCAATCAGAACCTCATCTGGGACATTGGGGTGGGCATTCTCAGGGAAATTGCAAGCCAGGCTGAGCCAAGCGCAGCAATGCTGAGGGCGTCCTTCAGGTCCAAACATTGTATGACGGAACACCTGTACACAAAAAGACCCAGTCAGTAAGTATCGAGTATTCCCAATCTTCCCCGGCCAATTCTTTGAAGAACCAATGGAGAAGAAAGAAAGGTAGATGCCATCAAAGCAAAGCCCAATCCTTACTTACCGCAGTGACATGCTGCCGGTAAAAGTAGAGCACTTTGAGAGAGGTGTGCTGCAAAATCTGCTTGTCAATTTCATCTACAGCCCTGCAGACATTGAAGAGCCACAATATGAGTGAGACAAAAAAGCGAGACACTGCAATCTTTCCTGATTCAAGTTGCATGTAAAACCATACACCATACAAACAGAATCGAGAAATTATGTGTTTGATTTCAGGTGCAGTGTTAGACATTATCTGAGATCCAGGAGGAAATAGGACATGTTGGAGAGAGACCTGGACCACAGATAAGCACGGTTTCCTTCAGCAACAATGCTATCATTGCCAGTCGACACGGTGGCCTTGTCCAAATGCCGAATGTTGATGGCTGACCTTGATGATGACACCAGCATTATCAATCGCAGCCAGTCCCTGCGGAACACCTTCACATGCACCCACAACAACCATTCTCCTTCAAATCCTTTCTGCCTTCATGCCCACAAGCATTGGAGGGAACAACAGCCATGAATTTTCTTATTACATCCCACTTGTGAAGAGAACAATAAAAGAGGTGTACTTACTGAAAGATCAAGAGAGCTGAGGACAACTTTGTCGCTTTCTATCTTGGGGAGTCGCTCGAGGGCTCCCAAGACAGAGTTAAAAAGCTCTCGCAACTCAGTGTCAATGTCAAGCGCCACCATCCCAGGCCCAACCAAGAGCACCTGCATCCTTTGAGCTGCTGCAGCCAAATAGCCTATTGCAAATGCTCGCACAGCTGCATGCAGTCCAAAGATCACACAATTTGGGTTTAGGGTTTAGTGACCCAAGGAGGAGAGACTGAGCATCTTTTTTTCATCTATCATGTCCTTTTTCCAAACTGAGGGAACTCAAACCAGAAACCCAAAAAAGCTACTCACCACATATCTATGAGATTGTGGAGAAATCTCACAACAACACTTTGAAAGATACTCTGATACCACGTGCAGTCACAACCTTATGAGAGTCACTCACAAAGTGTCAGATCACCATCCCCTTCATCATGAATAGCAGTGACAAGCTGCCTCACTACTCACTGACTTCGTCAGCTTCTGACGTGGGTGTAGGATTAGGGTTTCGTACCCATAACAATCAGCCCAATGTTTTTGGCAAATCGATATACAAACATCTGTATCCTGAGTTTCTACACAGCACCAACCTGGAGTATATTTGGAAACAAGGCGGATAAGTCGATCCATTCCATCCAACAGGAAACCAATGGTTGGATCTGCAATATCCTGCAGTGGTCATAAATACTGATGATCAGTGGAGACCCACCCGCCCATCTACCCATCTCACTGGAAAAACAAACACTTGAAATGAAGGAACCTGTGAATGGAAGTAACTCACCCCCTGAAATGGGGGTATAAAGAAAGTGATACCAGTTTTGGAAGAGATAAAAAAGTGGCATACCATCTCAATAGGAATGACACGTGTACCCTTGGACTTGCCAACCATAATTCCCACATGGCAAAAATACCAAAGAATTTCGGAGCGCACCATTGCCAATGCAGCAAACACCATCTACAGACAAAAACAAAAAAAACGGTGCACTCCATTTCATATAAATTAATTTTTATGTCTAAAAGGCAACAAACTTCAGGAAAAAAATGGAGCAAAATTTTTCAGTAAAATGAGATAGAAAGTGCCTTCAAGCAAACAGAACTTCTTTCTGAACATTTACACTACAATACTTCAATCACTTGACATGGCTTTTTCCTTCACACAAACAGATCTATGTAAGATCAAGCTAGCTGCCTGTATCTTAGGATGGAACCAATTTACAGGGGAAAAAATTTAAACTTGAATTATGGCAGAGAAAACTCCATAATGACAACACTTTCAAGGCACCCATTTGTGTACATTGGGCAAAAACCCAAACAAAAACAGAAAAGAAAAGAGTGCAGTAAATCTTCTTGGGGGGCAAATGCAGTAGGAACCTGCAGGTTGGGTGCAAGCAGAGTGGGCTGATCTGTGAAAAACAGAACCATACGCCCAAGCTCCTGCTTCAACAACAACCGATGTTCCCGGTGGACTGAATCAGCATTGCTGATAGCCATATCATGTGCCTCACTGCAGGATCAAAGAACACCTTGGTTAGAACAAAAATCAGGTTTAAAAACCATGAGAGGTTTTTAAAAAATACAGTGGCAACACCAACAATGGTTCTTCCTTCCACAGAGTGACAAATGCATCCTGAAATGGGACCACAAAACAAAAGACAAGCTTCTGACATCATCAAGGCTTCCTACTAAATATGAGAGTGTGCTCTTACTACATACCACATCTGCTTTTCAACCAGTTTGGCAAGATTGTATTCTGCATCAGCATCTCTTGCCTTTGAGCGCCCTGCCTTTGCCAGTTTCTTTGACTCCACAATCCTCGGAAGCACATGCTGCTGGTACTCTTCATGCAGAAAAATGTACTGTACTCATCATCATCCCACAAAACAACACACACTTAGACCAAAACCCCTGTGAATTCTTCTTCACCCTGTACCTTTCAATACAACAAGAATACCCATGTCTCTATGACAGACAGACATCACTCAAAATCACAATTGTGCAACTCTTCACGTGACAACCCAAGACCAGAGAGTCGTCACTTTCATGGTTCTAAAATTGTGTTGTGTACCTCATCTCGGAAAAGAGGTAACAACAGAGATTCTTTCAATATCACCTGCAACCCAACCAACCTCACATTGTCAAACATGACCCCAACCCATTTTGACTGGATTAAGAGAAGGGGGGTATAAAGAACTCTCATGTGCATCTATCTCACTTGCCAGGTATAATACCCCTTCTTCCCCCATGCAGCTTTCTACATTGCCATGAATCAAACATAACAAAGGCCTAAACCTGGGTTTTCACACCTTAATTCCCATTGGAAAGAAAGCTTATTCAATTCTCTCAACCAGACCAGGTTCAAAAGTAAACATTAGGCTGACAACAGTCATTACATAAGCAAACCATGTTGAACCTACATACGATAGGCAAACCCAGTCAGTAGATGGAACGGATTTGCAGCACTGATGCCTCCTCCCTTACCATAGCAATGTCAACAGCACGAACCCGTAGAAGCTCTACAGGACACACCAGATAACCAAGCAGTACCCACTCTCGATAAGTGTCGATGTTGACCAGGTCTTGCGCTCTCTGTTCAGTACACAACACTTTCACACATGTTAAAAACAATAAAGAGCCATCAAGCTGATAGTAAATGGCATAAGGACTATGGGTAAATTGTGACATCAGGAGGAATGAAGAAGTGGTGTTTGTGACAGAGTCCCTTGAAGGCCCATCAGCACCCATTCCTCCCAATCAAGAGCTTATTACAGAGAAACCCAAGTGAGACAAACAGATTCGGCACTAGAATGTTTTAGCAATGTGACCTGCACTTTCAAACCTATTTTACAAGATAGATTCTTTTTAGTGACAGGTATCTGAAAGCATGCAGAAGAATCATGCAGCATTCACTTACAGCAGGATGGGCAGAGTTGGTCAGCTTTTCAGGATATCGAGGATGAAATGGACTTAAATATCCTTCACTGCAAAGTCTTTGGAAATCAGACCCCAGCAGAACTGTCGGGCCAACTGCATCCAAAATCTGCACACAACAAAAGAGAGATTTATCAGTGAATGGAATAAACATAAACCCACTTCAAACAGTCTGCCTTACTTCCTCCTCATTACAGTACTGCACATGTGGTGGGCACTACTACACAACAAAATTGTTGACTTACAACAGAGAAATGCAAATGAGAGAAAAGTCAAGAATTCTGGGAGCAAGAACATAAAAAAATCCAGCTAGCTGAATAGTAGTTACAGCACGTACCTCACCTATGCGGGGACTCACAAAGTTCAAGTCGTCATGCAATCCCTTCACGGGTGGGTCATATGAATCCACAAACTGCACCATACTGAACACAACAAATGTAACACAGAAATCGTCAGACATAGTGGGGTCCTTAGCAACCACAACCATAACCACACAAGTTGGAAGGAAGCACAAGTTTGACCCACTACTGCAAAAAGCTCTCAACACATGGGTCTGCATGCTGATAACTCCTATGAGAAATACAAATGTTATGAACTTGTGTAAAATTCATTTTTTCAGACAAGATTAGCTCTTACCGATGGTAGGCACCATAGTCTCGACCGTTTTTCATCATAGTATGTGTCAAGTTGTATGTCTGAAGAAGCATCTTGCGAGGTACCTGCTAGAAAAAACATTCATTATTATAGGCTCGGCTCCAAGCAGCAAAAAAGTTTCCAGTTTTTCCAGAGTTTGCAGAACAGTTTTTGTCATTTCTCAAAACAATAAAGTGGCCATAGATAGAACACAGCAGAATCTTTTATGACTAAGTGAGCAGGTAGGGGTACCTTATCAGCTAGAAGGTTGACACGCACAAAGGCACAGAAAAGATCCATGAATATGGACAACAGGAGAGGATTTTGATTTGGCTGCACAATCATATGAAGAATTCAGACGTGTCTCCTTTGGGTTCATCATCTCCAAGTGATGACTGTTGGTGGTGTCATACTGGGTTCTACTATATCAACCATGAAAACATAATACCTAGTAGAATGCTTGCCAAAGCTCTCTAGAGCAAAAACACCCAAACCTAAACAACTCCACTCCCTGTAGCAATACCACAAGGAGCAAACAAACAAGGTGTGCTCAGGACAATATACCAGCAAGGTGACGACTGTACTACTGAGGTCCATTATCACACGGAGAGCTTGCTCACGAAATGTCATCAAATCCTCAAGGACCTGCCCACATTAATATGTATGAGACATTGCAGCGAAATCTCATCCACAATACCACTGCTTTGATGGTAAACAGTTTCCAGGAGTTCCCAGTAAAAACCAGAAAAACTAATAACAAAAAGAATGAATGCAGTCATAACCTACCAGAATCCAGGGTTCGAGAGTAACCACATATCGTCCACAATTCTCATATAACATATCAACTCCAGCCTTGTCAACCTGCGGAGGAATCAGAGAAAAATCACAAAATGGAGTGAAACCCCTTTGAGCTGATGATGCCTAGAATCAAGGTAAGTGCACCCACAGTTCATAAGAAGAGGATAAAAAACAGCAGGGCAAAGGTAATGGGGAAAGGAAAAAAAAAAAAGCAAGCACAAGCCATGTACCTTTTCAAGTTGCAACTTAGCAGGGTGTTCAGGGAACTTGCGGGCAACATGCTGACAAAGCTTGGGTAAATCAGGGAAAATGCCACTCTTCCAAAAGGAATCAGGATAGTGCAATGATCCGGTTTCTGGGGACCCTAGAATTTGGCGCAGTCGATGAAGCTTGGTCATCAATCCATCTGCAACTTTGCGTAAATGTATCACCCATTCTATCTGTCTTATCTTTTGAACACTTTTCCCATTTGATTGCACACGCTGTTGTGTGCTCATCCCTGATCTTCTCCACACAGGTGAGTCTAGTGTCCCTCCAGGTTCATCTGTACTCCATGCTTCATCTCCACCACCCACTCTGACTGGTGAATCCCCATTATTATTATTGCGCTTCAATCGCAGTTTCGCCACTATCTGCTGGCTCCCTTGTAGGTCCAAATCCATTTGTCCTCCTGATTCTTCACATTGGTAGCAAACCCAAAAAATAAATAAAAATACCACCCACCAGCACCACCACCCTGCACATTCATTAGAAGCAAAGAAGGAGATGACTACTTTTGTGAAGTTGTAACACAGCAGCAGCTGCAGAGGGGTATATTCAGTACCTTGCCCAAACAAAGCAACTAACAGTTGCAGCTAGCCCTTAGACAACAACAGATAGAGTTAGGGCAACAAGCTCAAGATTGCACAGTTTTGGAGCTTCAACCAAAAGCATGGGCAGGTAGGTAAGAACAACTCTAGTAAGGTTCTGGCAGCTTCAAATGTATTGCTAGCTAGTCATTTGGGTGCCACAATTGTGCATGGGGTTTGTCATGAACCCCAACTGAATATGGCAGCAGCAGAGAAGGGTTGGGCTCGGGAATCTCAAGTGTGGAATACAAATTGTATTCATGGCATCATCTCATGATAGATGCTATCGTTAAGCTTCTCCTCGTCATCCCCACTGCCCCTTCTCTCTCCCTCTGTGTCTCTGGTTGTTCATTTTCACTCTGTGATTTCCTTACTGGAGTACAGGAGGATCACACTGTACTTGAATCATAATCATAGTTCTCCAACAAGACACATTTCCGTGCTTTTGTTACTTAAGAAAGAAAACACAGTTAAGTGCTAGAAACAAAAAGGATAGGATGGCCACTCACTCTCTGTGAGCTGATGGGTAGGTAGGTAGGTTGCTTTTTCTACCAAGAAGTGTGACACTACTCACTGATCGTGCTGGTTTTTTTTTTTCCTAGGGGAACTGACATGCCCACATACATGATGGCCACTTTCTTTTGAGCTGCTGATGGGTAGGATTGTTTTTTTACCAAGAAGTGTGACACTCACTGATTGTGAGCACTGGTATTTTTCCTTTTAGGGAAACAGACATGCCACATACATACATTTTTCATGAAAAGGGAAAAAACGCTTACAAAATGTAGGAACAAAATGTAGGACAGTATTCCAACCTCCGCCTACTGCACTAGAGTAGGGAAGAGCTGGTTTTGAGAATGTCCCAAAAATAGCTTTTGATATCTGCGACTGATACACTTTGCCATGGAGTGCGTACTCTCTACCCCGGAGCTCGGCCAGCCGCAACAAAACACACACATATGCACACAAAACCCTTGGCACACAAACAAAAACTTGGAACCTAAAATGCAAAACTGGCAAAAACGAGGCGATGAAAAAATACCCAAAACAAAACGCGCGCGCGCGCGCGCGCCCACACACACACACACACACACACAAAACACACAAAATACCAAAAAAATCACAAAACACCAAAATCACGAAGAAACACAAAACCCAACTACATACAAGCAACCCAACAAAGAGCTCCCCATCAACACGAACAGCAATGTATCATCTCCCACAAAAAGAAGCTCATAATAGAAAGAGGCTGCCAAGAAAGAAAGGAGAAAAAACCTCCCCAACCCCCAGAAAAGAGAAAAAAAAAAGTGTTGGGAATAGGTAGATACCCACCTCCAGTAAAGAATCGGAGGAACAATGGAACGAAGAACGAGAAGAAGAAGAAGAAGAAGAAGAAGACCCCAAGTCACGCCTCCCGTCGCCGAAGTACAACAACAACAACTGATGCTGCTCCCTGTGCGAAGAAGGGAGAAGAAGAAGGGAAAGGTAAGGAAAGGAAAGGAAAGGAAGGGAAAGGGAAGGGAAGGGAAAGGGGAGGAGTGAAGAGAAGAGAACAAGTACTACCTACCTACCTACTTACCTACCTACCAGGTTCTCAAACATGGGTGGGTGTGAGGAAGCTAGTCTGGGAGTAGGTAGGTAGGTAGGTAGGTATAAAAAATGTGTAGAACAAAAGCCTATTTAGGTACCTACCTATTATTATTATTATTACTACCCACCTAATAAAACATCCAAAAGAGATGGGTATCAAAGGGGGGTGGGTACAGAACAAATGGCTATTTTTGAAGGAGTTGGGGGGTATAGAGTAATCAAATGTGTAAAGGACAAACGTCATTTGGAAGGAGGTGGTAATTATCAAATGTGTAGGACAAGGTATCTACCTACTAGCTACTACCCACCCAACAAACCCATTTAAGGAGGTGGGTATCAAATGGGTAGTCCTAGAACAAATGCTATCAAAGTATCTACCTACTAGCTACTACCCACCCCCACCAAACCATTTAAGGAGGTGGGTATCAAATTGGTAGTACCTAGAACAAATGCTATCAAGGTATCTACCTACTAGCCACTACCCACCCAACCAAACCAAATAAGGAGGTGGGTATCAAATGTGAATTGTAGGTACCTAGTAGAACAAATGCTATTTTTAATGTATCTACTAAGGTAGGTAGGTAGGTAGGTACCTATCCAATAATTTATTTATTTTTTGTAACGGAGGTAAATAATAGGTAATGGAATGTGTAGAACAAAAGCTATTGTAGGTAGGTACCTACTACTACCTACCCAATCAAATTTTTAAGGAGGTGGTATCAAATGGGTAGGAAACAAATACAATTTTAGGGTTAAAGTACCTACCTAATGTACCTAACTAGGTATCCAAGCAACACCACTCTACACAACACACTCCTGACATCTCCTTTAGGTACTACTACTACTATTGTCTTTTACATGCTTTATATAATGCATGTCACTCATGATCAGTTTACACCCTTTTGGCCTTTTCTTTCCCCCCCAAAGTGGAGCCCACTCTTCAACAAGTTTTTTGTTTGCTCTCTCAGAGCTTGTGCTCAAGCTCTCCTCTACCTAAGTGCTAACCACCCACTCTACAAGTAGCCCACTTCTGAAAGCTCTCTACTCTATTTTATATAGTTGAGTTTTCCTTTGAAAGTCATCTTCTCTTCACCCTGTCTTTGGACCTGGTTTCACTGCCATGTTTTCCTGACTTTATGGAAGACTCTAGTGTCAAAAAATTAACAAAGAAAAGACGTAGTAATAATAAAGTCATTTTCTCTTCACCCTGTCTTTGGACCTGGTTTCACTGCCATGTTTTCCTGACTTTACAGGAAACTCTAGTGTCAAAAAATTAACAAAGAAAAGACGTAGTAATAATAATAATAACATGTGCCTTTTCATGTCCATGTTATATAGTGTACTCACGATTGAGATTGACATAAATAATGATGAACTATTGAAAGCCATATGAGAGAACATACTTATACTTATGAGGGGAAAAAAAAAAGGTGGGCGGGAGGCAAGCAAATACCTATTATTAAATTAATAAACATCCATCTCTTTTTATCATTATTATTTATCCCTTTTGCTCACATATTCAAAGTGAAGCTTTGATTAAAATTTAAAGATTTTAGAGGTCCCCCTGCCCCCCCTCCCCCAATTAGGGACCTTCCATTAGAGCCCCAGTTAAGGGTCCAAACTGGTTTTATGATTTTTGAGAATCTTAAGTCAAGGGTCGGAACCAGTTCTTTGATTTTTTGAGAACCGTGGCTCAAGAGTTCTTTGCAAGGCGTACCTATTAACCCAGGCCAAAAATGGTGACAAACTCTTTTGGGAAGAGAAAAATTTCACACAGCCAATCAGAAGGCCCAAGAATGCACTCAAAGGGGTGGGAGGAGGATTTTTTTTTTATTTTTAAACTTCCCTAGTTCCCAATGAGTTCCCATCAGGTTCTCGATGTGTTCCCCAACATGTTCTCCATAGCACCTTGCTTTTCTCCCATATGCTTTGGCAAATGTTGTCTTGCTTTCACCTACATTGGAGTACACTAACGGTTTTTGGCATAAATTAAATTATTTTTTATTTTGTCGAATTTTTTTATAAATTATTTATTGAGATTTTAATAATTATTATAAAATAAATGTCTGTAGTATTGAACTGTTGGGTTCAAACATCAGACCTACCCATTTTAGAATGTAAGAGTGTGACAATATATAAACACACTTCGACCGTCCCACACAGACAACAAAATTTTGTTTGTTATTCTTTATGAACATTACTTGCCAAAAATTCTATAGTTAAAAAACCAGCACTTGAAGTTAAGATTTGAGATTTAATAAATTATTCGACAATTTGTTGTCGCTTCAATACTAAAATATAGGTGGGCCAAAGGGGAGGAACTATATGCTTCAAAATAAAATCTTTTATTTTGAGGAACTTTCATAATATTGCTTTTTTTTTTTGAGTGATGGGCCAATCAAATTGGCTACTTGCCCAAAAAAAATCAAAAAATGAACTTGGAAGGCACCTCATTTTAATGATTAGGAAATGATGATGAAACCCTACCAATCAAATAAAAAAACCAAAACACCCAAACAAACAAAAAAAAAGGGAGAAAAAACAAGGAACAAAATGGAAGGACTCGCATCCAAAAAGACAAATGAACCACCTTCAAGGACTGATCACAAGGGGAACATCAAGTTCTTGAATCATTCATTGCAAGAAGCACATCAAATAAGGAAATGGGAAGACCTCTTAAAAGGACACCTAGCCTAGACGAACCCTCACCTATTGTAATTGCACATCTCAAAACAGAGATCACCTACACATATACACATACATAACACATGTTCAAACGTCATTGACACCTTCTGTCTATAAAATGTGTGTAAAACTGAAAAAGGAATGCCTCTGGTGCAAGTTGCTTCTTCACATCATGTTGGCACATCGATGAAAAATTTGTCCACCTATTAATGTAAACACCCAAAGACTTTAAAAGTTAAAAGGAAGAAACATTGGAAACCAATTGAGATAAAAATCATCCTTTGCTTTGCTTGAGAGGCATGACTATCACAACAATCTCATTAACAAAAAAAAAACCCTTAAAAACCCTAAGAAATCAAACAAACCCAAATGAAATTGACAATGATAACATTTGTCAGTCTGCAAACACACACCATCGACTGATAACACAATGTCAACTCGACAATACGAAAGCTGCAAGGCAAAGAGTAATAAAAAGGACATCGTTTAGGAGGAAAGGTTCCAACATAGCCCTAATATTACCTTAAGTTCTAACCGGAGGCAAGTAAGTACCAGTATGGCTGGTCTTGCTCAGGTCATACCAGTCCCTCCTGTTGGTTCTTTGATACCAGGCCAGGGCCAGTACAGGGGGGTCTCTATATATATATATATATATATATATAACATGATAACCGCCGGGTACCTCCCAACATTGGGTGGAAACCCATTGGAAACTAGTGGAATTTATTTTTTTTTAAATTTTTTTTTTTAAAAAAAATTTGGGGAAAGGGAAGATGTAGCTCTGCCTCTGTGGGTTATAAGTTTCAAGGGTTGAAGTTGTTTCTGTAAGAAAACAGTAATAAAAATGATGTCAGAGATCTAATTGCCTTGGGAAGAAGAGCTTTTCTCAGTCACCAACAATGATCTTCTGAGTCACCAACTCTGGATTTTGTGATTGCAGTTGCTTAAGAAACTATGGTAGTAGTATCTAAGTACCTAATTATCTAACCAGAGCTGCTGTGGTGTGGTGTGGTGTGGTGGGTGTTGTTCAGAAGAGGTTATTTTTCTTAAGTAAAAAGTAGTAACACAACACCACACCATAATAGCAACACCAAATCCACAACTATTTTTCAAAGAGGATGTGTTTTTTTTGCACTGAATACAAGGTTCAACTCACTTTTGAATGAAGGCAAACTGGATATATCCATTGCTGAAAAAAGGGTAGAAAAAAAAAAATTTAATTTGTCTCTCAAGTAAACCCTAATTACCTATAAAGAGGATATATCCACCAACCAATGTGTCTTCTTTGTTCACAAAAGAGGTTCCCCAAATGGCCCTCACATTGAAAGACGACCATTTTTTGATTGAGGTTGGCAAACCCTAATAGGTATAAAGAAATGGGTTTGTCATGGGTCCAATAAACCCTAACCCTAATAGGTATAAATAAAGGGGTCTGTCATGGGTCCAATAAACCCTAACTTTAAAGGCGAGACACCGAGTATATCTTCTTTGTTTGTTCACAAAAGGGTTCCCAAATTGGCCCTCATTTTGAAGGCCATTTTTGAGGTCGGCAAACCCTAATAATAAGCACAAATGGGTTTTGTCATGGGTCCAAAATTTTTGTTATTCTTGGAACCCGTTCTAAGGAATACGAAGAGGGAGCAAACCAAGAAAATGAATTCCAACGGATGGGTGGTGGCCTAACTTTCAAAGAATGAGAGAGTAATTTAGCAAGTTAAAAGAACAAGTCCAAGGAAATCCCAATTCTCACACGAAATCAATCAAGTCTTTCAACATATCAACCCCCATTATATTACACTCTTTGTGCCAAACCCAAATGAATATATTGTAGTAGCAAAACGGGAGCTACCAAGGCGAGGCAAGGCAAGGAAGGATATTATTGTGTTTCAGATTCATTATAGAGTATAGTAGCTTAAGGTGGATTTTGGCCCCTAGGTAATAAATAATAATAATAATAGGTCTATTTATTTTTATATGAGGATTTTTGAAAGATATGATATATTTTGGCTTGTGTTGTGAAACTTGAGATTAGTTATAATAGAGTTATAATAATAATAATATCTTGAAGGATTTTGGTTTCATTTGGAGGATTTTTTTGGAAGATTGTATTTTTGCAAGGTGAAATATTTGAGTTTCCATAAATTCTTCTTCTTTTGCCTTAAGATATTTTTTGATGTAAATGGCAAGGTTTAGGGTTTAGTGTGACACAACCCTTGTTTTTTGTTTTTTTGAAAAGTTCAAAATATTTTACAAATAATATAATGAGTGTTGAAGCTGCCAAAGTACTACTACGGTAATGCACAAAACGGTTTTTTATTTTTATTTTAATTTTTTATTCCCCATGCGATCATCACTCATATCACAACACAAGTAACCGTTAATAAATCAACTCTCCAAAGTTTTGGGGGTACAATAGTAAGACATTAGCTGGTGTACGAACTATGATGGGTACTTTACATTTTGTTTGCTTGATAGAAAAGCTGGCACCATCTATTGCAAGTGGCATCTTTTTACCTCCTCTCCTTTGTTCCACTATTGTACGGTAATAATACTATGGCAGGTTCGACACTAATTATATTGTTTTCAGAAATGTTGAAATTTTTTTTTATAAAAAAATTTTAAAGAAAAAAAATTGTGAATGAAAGTCAAAAAATTATTTTTAGAAATTTTAGAATATTTACAATTTTCAACATGAAATCTTCAAAATAAAACAAGTAAACATGTTAGACACTTAAATATCGAATTATTTTAATTTTTAATTTAAAAAAAAAAATTAGACGACAAAGCTTTGGACTACTTGGGAAGTCTGCAGTGAGTTTTAGTCCCACCCATTTAGAGATCGAGGTTAACCCTAGGGTTATGAGACAAGTCGGAATGCCAAAGCTTCACCAAGCACGTGATTTGCATGTGTAGTAGGTAGCATAAATATTTAACAAGGTGTGTGAACCAAATGGAGATGACAAAAAACAACACGATAGGAAGGAAGTTTTATGATTGTTGTGAAGCTCGAGGAGAGAGAGTTGGTGGGCTTAGCGATGTGAGAAATACACAACGTTTTTTGTCCTCTAAAAGGGATGATAGACTTTTCGTTTTGGGTCTTCTTATGAGTACTTTACCCTATCCCTAATTAGGGTTCATCAAAAGGGGGCATATATTAGTTAGTAGTACATATGCAGGTGTATTGGTAGTGTGTGTGTGTGTGTGTTTTGTGTTGTGTGTACCAACATCTGAACACTCAACCAACCGCATGGCATGGAAGTGTGTTGTCGGGTGCTTGTCACTCACACAATTGTCTTGTGGGAACAACAACAAAAAATTGGACCATATTTTGTGGATTTTGAGGAATAGTAGGTGAAAGTATTGAGTTGGAAGCTGAGCCCACCAGCACTACCAAATTATATGTCTTTTAGGCACAACTCCACCTTAAAAAAGCCTTTGAAGATTTCATAACATTTTGCTAAGTTTATTGACATTATTCCTCTAGCAACACATATTTCTCAATTTAAGTGAGTAATTTAACCATTATTGGGATGTTCTCTTTTTTCTTCTTTTTTTTTCAATTTAGACTTAATTTTCTCCAATTTGAAGACAATTAATTTAGATTAGTAATTTAATCAATTGAAATTGAAAGACAATTTGAAGGTTTGTATGCATGCATGCATGAACTTGTTATTTATGTAAAAAATCTTTTTGACGCATGAGGTAAGTGTGAAGTGTTTGCACATTGTTTCTCTCCCTTTTACTTCCTATCCTTCAATCACAATTAATGTATCATCATGTCTATAATTTCTTTCATCATAAGTTCCAACATTACACTTCTTTCACATGTTATAAAGGATTTTTGAAATTTTGAGATTTTGAAATATATTTTGAATTTCAAAAAAAAATTAATTCCATAATTTTTAAATTGTGAAAATTTTTGAGTGTAGGTAGGGTGTGGGTAAGGATGATAAAAAATTTATATTAAAATAATCATTTAGTTTAATCCTTTGTAAAATTGCCTAATTTGGATGCAAATTGTTGTTCAAGTTCACAAGTCATTTACTAAAACCAAAATCCAATATTAAATTTAATGAAGTTTTAAGTTTAATTCTTAAACATTCATATTAGGCATTTAGCACAACTTAGAATGATTAACATAGTTTTAAAATGTAAAAAGAATTTTACTATAATTTTTAAACTTTCAAAAATTCCCAACAATTTTTTTGGTTTTTATAAGTGCGTTTTAACCCATTTATTTCATTCTGACCTAAAAATAAAATTTGTAAAATGCAACAACACGTTATCAAGTTTGGTATATGAATATCAGTTTTTCAATAAATTTTCAAAAATATTTTTTCAAATTCCCAAAAGATGTTTTCTAACAATTCAAACCTTTTTTTTTGGTGATTCATTCATTCAATACAATCATTCTAGAATTATTTGAACACACCCCTCCCTATGGGCAATCATCAATTGGGAGAAGAGAGGGAAGCCTTTGTCTCCAAGAAAAATAAGGTTCGATACCATCATGACAACCTTTTGTTGGATCAAAAAGTCCACCATATTGGGCTTTAAATTCAAGCCTAGTTTGCAAAAAACTCGCAAATCATTGACACTCCTTAGAAGTTCAATGAAATATCTATAAATTGCTTTTAGTCATTATCTATAACTTGACATACAACACTATATTTAATAGATTTATGGTAGTAATAATCTCCTAAGAAGGTTTTATTTGGTTTTGCAATTGCAAAGTGAGTGGCATCAATTGCACCATGACGACCTAGCAATCCACAAAACTCTTGAAAACCTTTCATTACATTTTGCATTTTTTCATTACGTGGTTAGGAAATGAACTTTCAAAACACAATGTTGATATTAACATTGATTTTATAAACCACCAAAGATATTGTGGATCCATAAATATAAACAATTTATGACATATCAATAGTTCCATGCCTTGTACAAAATTGTATATGATAAAAACCACACACACTTCCATAAGAATTACCATTTTCTGTTGAGGGTTTTGCTTTTGAAGATGTGGTTTTAATTAGTTAACAATATCAAAAAGGGTGTGTTTACTCATCCAAAAGTAATGCAATAAATGATCATTTCTATAGTTTGAAATAAGTAGATTGAAAACCAAGTTGTACTTCATGGTTTGACCCAATAACCAAACCTTATGTTGCAAAACCCCAAGGTCGATTTAAGTTTGTGATTGTGAAAACAAATAGATATATAAAAGATCTACATGTTCATCATAATAAAAAATCTTTCGTTCAATAATTTGTTTAGAACTCAAAATTTAAGCACATTATACAACATTTGTACTACATTCCCCCAATAAAATGAAAATACATGCAAAAAAAACACTATCTTCATTTATAGCCAAGGTATTAATTATAGAAAAAACATAATTTAAAAATCACTTGAGTAATAATGGATACAATCACTTAATATGCATAAAAATGCATAAAATACAATTTTTTTTCAAAAAAAAAAAAAAGTTGAAAATATATATAAACAATTGTGAAGGTGTTCCATGATGAAATGTTTTGTGATGTAGCAAAGGAATAATATTCAAACAGACATCAAGAGACATCATCTCTGAAGAGACATAGATTGTTAAATGTCAATAGCCTTAATATGATATCAAGGTTTTATTTGAAATAAACAAGTTGGTCCCAAAGATGATGATTCATTAGAGTTGGTTTAAATAGGACAACTTTGGGTTCCATGAGTCATCATACATTTAATGGTTTCAAATTAGAATTTTTTTCACTCATTCCCAAGTGAAAAAGAATGGAAAGGTGTCTTTTTGGACTTTTGTATTCTTTAAGTTTGTTTTTTCAACACCATATTCACAAGAAGACTTTGAAAATATCATCCACTAATTTGCATCCCATTTATTTTCAATCAAATTTGAATTGAATTGGAATTGAATATAGTTGAATTCAAATTGCATTCAATGTATTTGAATGCAATTCAATAAAATCTAAATTCAATTCAAACTTTGCATTGAAATGTTATTCACACCTCAATTTCATATAGGAATGAAGTAGTCTTTCATTTCAAGAACATTTTTTTAAAGGATATTTATCTTTTCTTTATTTTTTCAATGTTTTGAATCTTGGTGCAAATAAGGATGATTTATTTCATTTTACACATTGCATCGTATACCATCATTACTATTTGGGCCAAAATTCATTTATATCAAGGTTATTTCAACATTATACATCATTGACATATGAATATGTGTTGTTTAGACTTTAATTAGGTTTTATGTGAACATTATACTAACATCGTTCAAGAGATTGTTAACAAATGAGTCGATGTCAATGTAAAAGCTGAGAATGGAAAAATATTTTTGCATTTACCATGTGAAAACAACTATGATGGTGTCATTTCAATATTATTCACAATACTCAATTTCCTCTTTATTTCTTTTTTTGGTTTCACAAACCATGAATTGTATGAATTTGAATGATTTGTTATAATTCGAAAAATATTTATGTAAGAATTATATGCACGAAAGGCAAGAAAGAGAAAATGTGAAAGCATGTTATGAATTTGATAACAATCCAATGAGAATGTGTTTCAAACACAAAATATAAATGAAGGTTGATCATAGAATTAAAGATATTAAAATTATGTAAAAAAAAATTTATCATGTAAATTGTGATTTCTTACAAAGCATTCTTTGTCATGAGTTTTGTATGTTCAAGCATGCACATTTTTTTTTCTCCTTCATTGTGGTTTGTACTTATTAACATGTTATACAACGAGTGATATTCATTCATTATGTGTGCATTATGTTAAAAGAATTGATTGAAAAAATCAATGAACCAAAATAGGAAAAATATATAATATTCCTCAATGTTCTTTCTATGTTTTTTTTTGGGTTAAAAAACATTTCCATATGTTTTGACAATTTGATTAAATTTTATGCATCACATCATTATACTATATAACACAAACCATATGATATCAATCCATTTGTATCTCTATGATGACATGAATATTCATCTTTCAAAAAAATGAAAAAACTTACATGATTAAATACCATCATATGTAAACATGTAAGTATTCATTGGTGTCAAATGAATGCTAAGTTAACAAATGAATGGTCCCATCTCAATGCACTAGTTGAATCACTAATGTTAAGTGTTAACATTAATCAATCTATAACATTAAGTGTGGTTGGACTATAAAAACTTAAGGTGCACCTTTATATTATAGTAAGTAGTGGTAATCTAGTGATACGAATAATAATTACTAACCAAGAGGTTGGGAGATTGATTATCTAATCTTTTAACATTATTGTTTTTTGAATTTATTTTTCAACATTTTACCTTTTGAGAATTAAGTAGCATTGAATAGTGAATATGTTATTGTCAGACCTACTACTATATATTAAACAAATTTAATAATAATCTATCCATATTAATGTCTTGAATTTTCAAGTGGTCAGTGTACCATATCACCTTGACCACTTTGACACATGTTTGTTAAATAATTAATTATTTTTTAGAATTTCATTTTTTAAAAATGCATTATTTTAAATATTTCATTACATTCTTCATTTTCCTTCAAAAAAAATTTGAACTAAAAAAAAAAATCTGAAAATAATATAGTTAATATTGAATTGGCCTAGGTACTATGGTATTAGCCTACCCCCATTTATTTATTTAAGCAATTTCATAAACATCAACATATAACGAGTTGTTCTCAATGAAAAAAAATCAAATTTGTAAGAATTGACCTAAATTAAAACATTTGAAAATTTAAAAGTGTTGTAGTTCTTTCATATGCATTTAATCAAAGAACCAATAATAACTATTCTTCGAAATTTTAAAAACTGCCCAACATTGGTCAAAGCATGTTCAAGTTGAATGACCTTGATATTATTTTAGAATTAATGAAAGCCATAAAACAACATGCTCACATTGCCAAAATATAAGTGTATCCCAACAATTATTAGGGTTTGAAAAGTAGATAGGGGTGGAAAATTTGTCATTTTTTATTATTTTGAAATGATTGATTTCATTGAATTCAACAAAGATGTTTGCTTGAGTCTTTTTAAGTGTAGGTTAGGAGATCGAACTTTGCATTTTAAAAAAAAAACCTTACCTTTTTTTTGTCTTTGATGTTATGTTAATTTAGCATTTGAAATGTGATAGTTTAGAAGAAGAAATTGATGTCCAATTTTTAAAAATTGATAAATCTTATAAAGACTTTTTTATGAAGGTTATAATGTAATGGTGTCACATGTGTGTTCTAATGTTTTAATTTCAAAATATGGATTTGAGAATTTTCGGAAGATGCCATTGAAATGTTCCCATGGAAACATGTAGGGTACCATAGTACATTCACCATTTTGGCATAAACTAAATTATTTTTTGTTTTGCCAAACTTTTGAAAGTGTTTCATTATTTGTGTTGAAATTTTTAATAAATAAAAGTTTCAGCTGTCAAGATTTGAACCACAAACCTTCCATGACAATGACTTTAACGAAAGTAATTTATACACATTATATTGCTCAATAACATTGACAACATCCTATTTATTATTTTGTATAATCATTACCTATCAAAAATTTCAAAATTAAAAAGCTAGGTGCCAAAGTTAAGATTTCAAATTTAAATAATTATTTGACAATCTATCCCAAAATGGTAAAAGTAGTAAAATATATTATTGGACAAGTGATGACTTTTATAGGAATTTGAATGATGATCAAGTACATGTGAATGTATGATGAATTTATGACCCATGTTTTTATTCACATTTTCATTAACTACCCCTTTTGTCAATTTGTGCATGTGAGTCTATGATGAATTTAAATTTGCAAACATTTATTATTTCAAAATCAAGAATTCACCACCATTGCCATTTAACAAACTTAGCTTAGCAAGGTGCATTAGCAAAATTGGGCGCATGTGAATTACAATGTTGGTGAAATTCATATTGGAAGTAGACATTTGATTCATCCATAATACACCATCATCATCATCATCTTCAACTTTTCATCTAACCATTTTTCAATTTTGTCCATAATAGATGAAGATAAACATGTTTCATCCATACTATGTGTACAAAGGTGCTCAAAAAAGTTTTTCCAGTCTTTCATGGGTGTCTTCCTTTAAGTGCTAAATAAGTGCGAATCAATGAACTAACTCTATTCAGGTAGTGTAGTTTCACCCATTCCCACCAATTTGATTTCACCTTCTTTCCTGTAAAAGATGACCTTTGTAAGGGAAGTAGAGATGCTGCTTGAACAAATTGAACACTATGTAAAAACATGGCATCCTCCGTCAAGACATGGCATACATGACTGGTCCTTTATGACTCGGTTAAATCGCTTATGCCATGTTTAGCTGTATATGCCTAATCACGGATGGATATCATGTTTTGGTGTAGCACAGACTGAAGAAGAGATACAAATGTTGCATATCCACTAGTTAGGATGTACAATATACATATATGCTTGTGCCAGTTCTTCAACAGAGTGAACTGATCAAAATGTCTAAATCTTTGTGTTGGGACTACTGAGCTTTCCCCCCTAACCATGTCAGTTTTCTGTTTTCAGTATTGTCGCCTGATCACTAGCTCATGACTAACATTTTGCTTTGAAAGGAGCACTACACAACCACAAGTAGTTGACACTGCTTACTTCATGAGGCAGGGCAGAAAGATGGGTCCTTGGGAGCAAAATATACACTTTTCATCTTCTGTGCTCATCTGGAAAAATTTCAGATTGAAACATGATTAGACCTGAGGCTAAGAGCACCAGGATACAATATAGTTGAAGTCGTAGGATATCGGTACAATGCAGGCAATACTGATTTAAAATGGTCTCAACTAGGCTTCCCTTCTCAGGAACCACCACCGCAGTCAGTCTACTCCAAAAGTGTGTGGCAAACGATTCCTCAAATATTCTGCTCAGGAGCTCTTTTTCTTCTGCTTGTTGCTGCTTATCTGTTGGTGTGACAAAGTACCTGCTGAAGGAAAAGAATGAGAGACAGACTTTACCCTCTCTTAAAAGTACCTGGTTTTGGAATGGCCTCACTGAAGCAGCTTGCTGAAGCTTTTGCAAAGAATAAAAAGACTGCACAACAGTGTCAAGCAGTTGACAAGTGGACAGCTACTACATTTACAGAGAAAAGGTTGCACAATACCCGAAAATGCTACTTGATTGGAGTGAAAAAAAAGAAAATGGATGTTGAATTTGGAGGACATCAGGAACCTCCATCCACCTTTTACCTCCATTCCCAGTTGACAAATTGGCAACCCATGTCACAAGCTCTGCTCCATTGCACTCCAATAATGTGTCATTATATGTTGCTGTAAGTTCTTCCAGGCATTGTCTTAGAAATGGACTGCAGAAGCACACAGATCCATCAGATACAACCCAGATAGACTTCTCTGGTTCTTAATCAAAGCATTCTTCTCATTCGATGCTTTGCACATCGAAGCTTCATGGGGTTTAGGGTTTACACAGGGCAGCATCTTTTGACCTAGCCAATATTCTCCACACAACAAGACAGTGGAATTGCATTGGTTCAATGACTGACCTGGACTTATTGAAGGCCATTATGGCACCATTCAGGCGGACCTCCCCATTGGCCAAAATCTTGGATCCCACTGTGTTACAGAGAGAGTCCAAGGGTTTCAATACAATCACATCCATGTCCATATCTACTCCATATCTGCATGAATTTGCATGCCCACAGGAGACCTTAATATCTGCTTCAAATATCTATGTTCATAAGAGAATAGTACCGATAACAGAGGATAGATGGATGCTGCTTGCTACTACAGATGATGGCATTTGCAAACAACACCATGATTGCCATGGGCAGAGAAGTGCAAAGAAGGCATATGATATGCAGAGATAAAGGTTTCAGCTGAATCATTAGAGTTTGTGAAACTAGATGGACTGAAAGACAGTGGCATCTCCCTGACAACTATAAGCCTTAAGAAAATAAGAAATGAGAAAGATTAGAGTTGTTGCCAAGCTAGCTAGCAGAAGAAAAAAGGTAAGGAGAATCTTCTGCATTTATTTCAAATTCTTCAGAAAGTCCATCTTAGTACTTGTACAGGAGAACCAAGCATAACAGGTCAGTGTAATGGAGGTGAAATAATGGAATTTTGTGCCACCACTGCACCCAAACATTGGCAAACACATCAGCTGGAGTGTTTGCTAAGAGCTCATGCAGATTTGGTTGTACAACAGCCACCTTGAACCTGCATAGAAAACTCACTTGATAGTTCAATGCCACTGCCAGCCACACAAGCTCTAACAAGACTTTGAACTTCTGGTTGAACCACAGAGTCCTAGACAGAAACATGGAGCTATCAATGATGATCTGTGGCATCACCTAAGATCGAACTAAGGTTTCGAATTGATGATAGTTTCCTGGATGAGTACAATGCCAGTGAACTTCACATGGATGTGCATAGAGGCATGTGAGTACCTACCCTTTTTGCAGAAATGTGTTGAAAAGTTATTCTCAATTGTGTCTGAGAACACAACAACACAAGCATTTGGATGACAGTGGAAAACGCTCTCCAGTGTCAGCTGGTGATGGACTGTCAAGGACAACTGAGAACGAGGCATGGTCCATGCCATAAATACTTGTATGGAGCAGCTCTCTTGATGCAAGAACTCATCCATGAAAACAGAGAAGGGGAGTGAAGAAGGACGTATTCCTGGAAAGTCATTCAAGTGTAGAAAGTTTCGATTTTCAGCTCCTGCCTGCTGGAAGCCATGGGAGGAGATCTTGGTGGTATTATCACCTATCGGCAGATTCTCTTGTTGGTGAACGTCAGTTGATAGCTCAATTGCTGGATCCTTCCTGACAACACCCATATTGCCTGCCTCAAGTTTTCCCACTGTCTCAGTGGTTGTTCCTGCTGCATCCTCATCAAACTTTCAATCAATTTCTTGCTCCTTTTCCTCCTCATGAAGAACTGAATCCACATGAAGGCCTCTTAATAGAAACCTGGAAGGAAGAGGATCAATCTTCTTGCCATATCCATCAACTCGCAGTGCATTCAACATGGCTTCGTCACTCTTGGTCATCCAATTGTCAGGACCGCTACCTGTGTCAGGATCTTGCAACATGGGGATATCAACTGGATTAATTATTGAGTTATATGAACCTTCTTCTCCCTTCTTCTTCTTCTTCTTACCAACTTTTCCTGCTCTCATGAGTGGCAATTTCACCATTGATTTGACAGCAGCTCCATCATCACTGAGCAGTAGTGCATCCTCAATCTCTACCACATCCTCAAGTTGCCGCCAATGCACATTCTCGTCTAAAAAATCATCATCGTCACTGTTAAACCGTTCCTTCCAGCTCTCAATAAACTCCTTGAACCCTTGTTGTAGCTGCTGCTGCTGGTGGGAAGAAGAAACCCTGCCAACAACACCCATAGCTGCTGCTGCTTCATGCTTTTCAACATCTGCACCCTTGCTGCCAGCACCCAACATGATCCCTGTGTCCATCTTGAATCCATGGTCTGGCTGTTTATCAACAATGTTGATCTCTTCTCCATCCAGTGCTATTGTCCTACCTAATTTCATTGTGCTGCCATTCCTACTTTCTGTACCCATTGCTCTCATGGTCTCTCCAAATTTCTCGTTCTGTTGTTGCATAAACTGTGATGCATTGTCATCAGCTTTATTCTGAACCAGCAGCTCATCATCATCATGAGAAATCACCACAGATTCAGAACTTACATTTTCTGCTGCCATATCCCCAATTCCCTTATGACCAGCCTGACTCACCATGTCTACTGCTTCAAGGAGCCTCTCTTGGTCTGCTGGTGGTTCTTCTTCTTCTTCTTCTTCTTCCTCTACCAATTCCTCTCCTGTTTCAAACTCCTCCTCATCAGTGCCTGTGTTGCTCTCAACTCCTACCATCATGGCTGCTGCTGCTGCTGCATTCCTTTGTGATGTCCTCCTCCTCCAATTCCACACTAATTTCAAAAAACCTCTTTCCTCATCATCAGACACTAGTAGCTCTCCTCCTTCACCTCCTGTTGCATCCCCAGCAGACCTGTCTGACAGAAACAAACCTAGGTGGTTGTTATCGTTCTGCAGAGAATCCAGATTGGTGGAGCCTTGCCTTGTTGCTGCACTACTTACCAGATGCAGTTGTAAGAACGTCACAGACGCCAGCAGCAGGAGTCCAGCGGCAATGAGACATTTGTACATTCTTCTTGTGTGCTCCTCCTCCTCATTGCGGACCGCAATCGCGGCGCTCGATGAGGAGGAAGACAAGCGCGACAATGAAGAGCAGCGCGTGAGAGAAGTCGACGACGCAAGACGCCCCCGAGGCCTGGACATTCTTTCTTTCTGCTCCCAGCTTCCGTCCATCCGCCCGTCTTCTTCTGCGATGGCTTTCTGCTCCGAAACTTTATATCCTTTTAGTCAAGCTCCTCCCGCGCATTCGCAGAGGTACTGCATCCAGCAGAGAAACTTCAACCCAAATTTGAACTTCCTTCTTCTTCGCAAGCAGCAACAAGATTAGCACTAATTAATCTCGACAACACAGGAGCGCGAGCAGCAACAAGATTAGCACTAATTAATCTCGACGACGCAAAAAAAAGCGCGACCACCAACAAGATTAGCGCTAATTAATTAAGATTAGCACTAATTAATTAGTCGCTAATGTCGACCAAGTTCTCTGGTATTCGCTAATCAAGCTTTTCAAACGCTATGACGGGAAGAAACCACGTCATGCCCGTTTAAATCGCCACCTATTTGGTCAATTTTGTGATGTAGCCAAAATGGCTGGCTGGCTGGCTGGCTGGCTGGCAATGATTCACAGGTAGATTTAGCCAAATTTGGCTACCACATTTTAAAAAAATGAAAGTATTAAAAAAAATCCATCTATAATTTTGGCTACTTACTTGCATAATGTATACAAATCTGGCGAATTTTCTTGAATTTTGGTCGAATTCTGGCTAATAAAAAACTCCAAAAGCATTTGATTTTAGCACTTTAAATTTTAAATCTACAGCTTTCTGGGTATATTGCTAGCGAAAAAAAGGCTGCCCCACTTGCTGCAACATCAAACACACTTGATTTTAAGTTCATCATAGCCGTCCAATCTGATCAATCCATTTAAATCCACGTTCATCACAACCACCCAATCTAACCGCTATGGAATATTCAAAAATATTTTAGTTGTCAAAATGAGAATTTCAAAATTAAGTAAATATTCAACACACATGTGTCAAAACTACCAAGTTCCTCTAGTATGTGTTTTTTTTAATAAATGTGTGTATCGTATTATATTGCCCTTCATCACAAATTTTTAATGTTTTGGTTGCATGTATTATATTTTCAACTATATAATTTTTGTAATTCTAATCACCTTTTATTTTTATTTTTTACATATTTTTTAATTTGTTCGAATTCAGCTTCAATTAGGGATAAGATTCAACTAACAATCACTTTCAATATAATGCAAAATCAAAATTCAAATTGTGTGGGACAAACAAAAAGAAATGAAAAGAGTTTTTGAATCCCTAATTCAGGATTAATAAAGCCTTTGGCCAACAAAATTATTGAATTTTTTTTTAATATCAACAAATTGAATAAATAAATCATAGAATAAAAATGTATTTCCCAAAACATATTATAAGTTCATTTCTTTTTAAAAGAAAATTGAATTTTCAAGACACATTTTATCAAAAGGCTATTTGGACAAAAAAATGAAGATGTATAAAAGGGTAAGGAATTAACACACCATACAAATGAGTTCATATAAAAAATAAACAAAATAGTTATAACAAGAAAACAAACAAACAACCAATTACCAACAACGTCACAGAAAAAAATTGAATGAAAGAAATTCAACAAAAACAATGATAATAAGGGTGAATGCATGAATGAGTGGACCAATTTTGGGACTATTTGACAAATTTTGCAAATTGGTTGTCATTGTAATGGACATATCCCATAGATAAATTTACAACTTTGTCTATAGGGACTTGGTTTTTAAATGCCAACTTAAATATGTATTTGTTGTACACATTTTAAATTTGGATAATTGTGTAAACCATTAAGAATTTGGACTTTCAAAGTTGGAAATTATGCAACAAAAATTATACACATGAATTTTGCAACAACTTTTTTAAGGACTTAAATGCCATGGTACAATAATTTAGGAAGTGCTACATGTCTACATAGAGTTGTAGTCTACATAGAGCTTTCCATAGACTTGCATGTACACTCTAAAGATCTACATTATTTGGTTGCTAACTTTGGAATTCTTCTTAAGGCTAAAAAAATGGCCAATTCACCATCAAATTGTTAAATTGTAATTTTTTTCAAAATAAATGAAAAGAAAATTCAAATGGCTTTGAAGATCTACATTATTTGATTGCAAACTTTGGAACTCTTATGAAGGTTAAAAACAAATGGCCAATAACAAATGGCATTCACAATCTACATCAAATTGTTAAATTGTAACTTTTTTCAAAATAAATGAAATGAAAATTCAAATGGCTTTTAAAATCTTCATTATTTAATTGCAAACTTTGGAACTCATATTAAGGATATAGAAAATGGCCAATTCACCATGGCACTCAAAATCTACATCAAATTGTTAATTGTAATTTTTTCAAAATAAATGAAATGAAAATTCAAATGTCTTTGAAGATCTAGAGTATTTAATTGTAAACTTTGGAACTCTTATGAAGGCTAAAAAAATGGCCAATTAACCATGGCATTCCAAATCTACATCAAATTGTTAAAAATTGTAATTTTTTTCCAAATAAAGGAAAGGAAAATGGACATGGCTTTGAAGATCTACATTATTTAATTGTAAACTTTGGAACTTTACTTAAGGTTATAGAAAATGGACAATTACACTTGCACTCAAAATCTACATCAAGTTGTAGACTATAACTTTAAGATCCAAGTACCTACACATGAAATAATCACAATTAGACCACTTCACATTGATAAGCTTGACAACACTGAAATGTGCACATACTTTTGAAACACATGGCATGCCCCATGAGCTTGATTTTTCTTTTAAAATGAAATGTTGCTAGAAAAAACAAACCATTTTCTATCCAAACAATCACATTGTATTTCAAATGTCTTTATAATTGGTTAGTGATTAATGTTGATTGACAAGATTAACTTTTTGAAAGAAGCAATTTGAAATTATTAACATTACACAAATGTTGTAAATATGTATTTCACTCCATGCTATCCATCTAACAATTGCAAGATTTGACACATTTTTGAGCTTTTCAATTGGTATGAGTGATAAATTACCAATTAACAATATGTTTGTCAAAGAGTCAAAATTTTGCACTAACAATTTATCATTTATTCATTTTCC
>Ga0116227_10003244_pt1 | contig 36386 bp, 24 predicted proteins | sample S1TSphgellanicum_FD_89693 | JGI IMG/M metagenome (GOLD analysis project Ga0116227, IMG submission 89693) | Host-associated microbial communities from peat moss isolated from Minnesota, USA - S1T2_Fb - Sphagnum magellanicum MG | ecosystem: Host-associated > Plants > Peat moss > Unclassified...
ATGGCCAGCAGCGTGGCGACACCGCTTGAGCGCCAGCTTGGCCGCATTGCCGGCGTGACTGAAATGACCTCGTCGAGTTCACGCAACTCGACGCGCGTGACACTGCAGTTCGATCTGAGCCGCGACATCGATGGCGCCGCGCGTGACGTGCAGGCCGCGATCAATGCGGCGCGCAGCCAACTGCCCACGGGCATGCCGAGCAATCCGACCTATCGCAAAGTGAACCCGGCGGATGCGCCGGTGATGATCCTGGCGCTGTCGTCGAAGACTTTCAGCCAGGGCCAGATCTACGACGCAGCCTCGACGATCCTCGCGCAGAAACTGTCGCAGCTTCCCGGCATCGGCCAGGTGCAGGTCGGCGGCAGTTCGCTGCCCGCCGTGCGCGTTGAACTCAACCCGAATGCCCTGAACCAATATGGCATCGGGCTTGATCAGGTTCGCACCATCATCGCCGCCACCAACGCCAATCGCCCCAAGGGCGCGGTGGAGACCACCGATCGCCACTGGCAGATCTACACCAACGACCAGGCGCGCAAGGCCGCGGAGTATCGCCCACTCATCATCAGTTACAAGAATGGCAATGCCGTGCGCATCTCCGACGTCGCGGAAGTGGTCGACTCGGTCGAAGACCTGCGCAACCAGGGTCTCGCCAACGGCAAGCCATCGGTCCTGATCATCCTGACCCGCCAACCGGGAGCCAACATTATCCAGACCGTGGATGGCGTCATCGCCCTGCTGCCACAGTTGCGCGCTTCCATCCCCGCCGAGATTGATGTTGATGTGGCGATGGAACGTACCTCCACCATCCGCGCCTCGCTGCATGATGTGGAACGCACTCTGGTCATCTCGGTGATCTTGGTGATCCTCGTCGTATTCGTGTTCCTGCGAAACGTGCGCGCCACCCTGATTCCATCGGTCGCGGTTCCGGTTTCGCTGATCGGCACGTTCGCGGTGATGTATCTCTGCGGCTACAGCCTCGACAACCTATCCCTGATGGCGCTCACCGTGGCCACCGGCTTCGTCGTCGACGACGCCATCGTCGTTCTGGAAAACGTGTCGCGACACATGGAGGCCGGCAAGTCGCGCATGGAAGCTGCGCTGCTGGGCGCACAGGAAGTCGGCTTTACCGTTTTATCGATGAGCCTTTCACTGGTCGCCGTTTTCATTCCGATTTTGCTGATGGGCGGCATCGTTGGTCGACTGTTCCGCGAATTCGCGGTGACGCTGTCGGTTGCGATTGGCGTTTCGCTGATCGTGGCACTCACGACAACGCCGATGATGTGCTCGCGCTGGTTACAGGCGCCGCATGAGCAGAAGAAAGGGCGCTTCTACCGGGCGAGCGAACGCGTGTTTGACGCCATGCTGTCGTTCTATCACGACACCCTGCTGTGGGCGCTCAAGCACTCACGCCTGATGATGGTGTTGCTGTTGGCCACCGTCTGCCTCAACGTCTATCTCTACACCATCGTGCCCAAGGGATTTTTCCCACAGCAGGATACGGGACGAATCATGGGCGGCGTTCGCGCGGATCAGTCCACCTCCTTCCAGTCCATGAAGGGCAAGATGACGCAGTTCATCAAGATCGTGCAGGAAGATCCCGCAGTGGCCAGCGTCGTCGGTTTCACCGGCGGCGGCCAGACCAACAGCGGCAATATGTTCGTGGCGCTGAAGCCTTTGGCACAGCGGCCGGATCGCGTTTCGTCCGATCAGGTCATCGCGCGCCTGCGGCCCAAGCTCGCCAAGGTTCCGGGCGCCAGCCTGTTCCTGCAGGCGGCGCAGGACATTCGCGTCGGCGGTCGGCAGGGCAATTCGCAATACCAGTACACGCTGCAAAGCGACGACCTCAATGCCCTGCGCACCTGGACGCCGAAACTCGCCGAAGCATTGCGCAGCTCGCAGAAGGTGGCCGATGTCGATAGCGACCAACAGAGCGGCGGCCTCGAGAGCATGATCACCTTCGATCGCGAAACCGCTGCGCGCCTCGGCGTGACCACGGAGGCGATCGACAACATTCTTTCCGATGCCTTCGGCCAGCGCCAGGTCTCGACCATCTACAACCCGCTCAACCAGTACCACGTGGTGATGGAAGTGGCGCCGCAGTATTTGCAGAGTCCTGAATCGCTCAAGGGTGTTTACGTCAACAACGCGGCTGGAGAGATGGTTCCGCTGATGGCCTTCGCCAGCTTCGGCCCTTCGACGGCGCCGCTCGCGGTCAACCACCAGAGCCAGTTCGCGGCGGCCACCCTCTCGTTCAACCTGCAAGGCAACGCCTCGCTCAGCGACGCCGTCGCCGACATCAACGAGACCATGGTTCGCATCGGCATGCCGAGCAGCGTGCGCGGCAGCTTCCAGGGCACCGCGAAGGTCTTCGAAGAATCACTGAAGAGCCAGCCCTGGCTGATCCTCGCCGCTTTCATTGCGGTCTACATCGTGCTCGGTGTGCTGTATGAAAGCTACATTCACCCGCTGACCATCCTGTCGACACTTCCATCGGCTGGCGTGGGCGCCATCCTCGCGCTGCTCGCCTGCAAGACCGAATTCAGCATCATCGCCATGATCGGTGTGATCCTGCTGATCGGCATCGTCAAGAAGAACGCGATCATGATGATCGACTTCGCGATCGACTCCGAGCGCAGACGGCATCTGCCGCCGGAAGAGGCCATCTTCGAAGCCTGCCTCAAGCGTTTCCGTCCGATCATGATGACGACGATGGCGGCACTGCTCGGCGCATTGCCCTTGGCCCTGGGCACAGGTGATGGCGCCGAAATGCGCCGGCCGCTCGGCATCTCCATTGTTGGCGGCCTGGTCTTCAGCCAGGTGCTGACGCTCTACACCACGCCGGTGGTTTATCTCTACCTCGATCGCTTCAGCCACTGGTGCTCGCGCCGCTGGGCGAGCTTCCGCGGCACTCCCTTTTCCGATCACGCGCCACACAATGCGGCGTGATGCGAGGCCTTAATGAAACGTGCTGACCTCAAAATATTTTCCCTGGGCTTGATCGCTGCAACACTCGCGGCCTGCGCCGTGGGCCCGGACTACAAGCGTCCCGATGCTCCGGTTGCGCCTGCTTACAAGGAAGTCGGTGACTGGCTCAGCGCAACGCCGAATGACAACGCCGCGCGCGGCGCCTGGTGGGAAGCCTTCCAGGATCCACAGCTCAACGAGCTTGAGAAGCAGGTGGTCATCTCCAACCAGACGCTGGCGCAGGCAGAAGCACAGTACCGGCAGGCGACTGCCTTGCTGAGGCAGACCCGCGCAGGCTTTTTGCCGACCGTAGGCGCTGATGCATCGGTTCAACGCTCCGGCGGCAATAACAGCAGCACCGGCACTACCGTGATCGGCAACCGCTACTCACTGTCGCTGGATGCTTCATGGGAGCTGGATCTGTGGGGCCGCGTGCGCCGCAGCGTGGAAGCAAACGCAGCGAGCGCGCAGGCCAGCGAAGCCGATCTGGCTTCGGCACGTTTGAGCACGCAGGCTCAGCTGGCGCAGAGTTACTTGCAATTACGCATCACCGATGAACAGAAGCGACTGCTGGATGAAACCGTCAGCGGCTACGAGCGTTCCCTGCAACTCACGCAGAACCAGTACAACGTCGGCGTCGCGGCCAAGGCCGATGTGGCGCAAGCACTGACGCAACTCAAATCCGCGCAGGCGCAGGTCATCGCCACCAGTATCCAGCGCGCCCAGCTGGAACATGCCATTGCTGCTCTGCTGGGGAAAACACCCGCGGAATTCTCGATAGAGCCGGCGGCCTTGCTCGCGGTGGTTCCGCCCGCGACACCGCCGGGCGTGCCCTCCACGCTGCTGGAGCGCCGTCCTGATGTGGCCGCCGCCGAACGTCGCATGGCCGCCGCCAATGCGCAGATCGGGGTCGCCAAGGCGGCCTATTTTCCTTCGCTCACGATCTCCGCTTCCGGTGGCTACCAGAGCTCCAGCTTTGCAGACTGGATCAGCCTGCCGAACCGCTTCTGGTCGGTGGGCCCTGCCGCGGCGTTGACGCTGTTTGATGGCGGCGCCCGCAGCGCGCAAACCGATCAGGCGGTTGCGGCTTACGACCAGAACGTGGCGGCGTATCGCCAGACCGTGCTCACTGCATTCCAGGAAGTGGAAGACAACCTGGTGGCACTGCACCTGCTCAGCGAACAGGCGCAGGTCCAGAACGAAGCCGTGACGGCCGCGCAGGAGTCACTGAAGATCGCGATCAATCAGTACAAGGCAGGAACAGTGAGCTATCTCAATGTGGTGACGGCGCAGAACACCGCCTACAACAGCCAGAGCAGCGCGCTCACCGTGCTCAACTCGCAGATGTCCGCGAGCGTGCTGTTGATCAAGGCCTTGGGCGGCGGCTGGCACAGCGGCGATGCCCATGACGCCACGACGGGCACAACGACCCAAAGCAACTAAACCGCAGGGCGGGTCAGTCCATCGCCCCGCCCTACTCTGCTAAAGCGACAAACCCGGCAATGCCTTGGCGTTTGCACTGGCGGGACAGGCGCTGGTGTCGGCGTCGACCTTGCCGACCAGCAGCAGGAAACTCTCGAACGGCGCCATATTGTTCATGGCCTCCAACATCGGACCATTGAAGCGAAGGCGCGTGGTCATCATGGCCTTCATCGGGCCGTATTCGCCCTTGCCCATTTCCACCCAGTTCTTCGTCGACGCGTTCATCACGTAATCGACACCGGAATCGAGCTTGGCGGTTTTGAGCGCGCCGCCGTAGATGCATTGCGCCAGCTCACCCTTCTGGGCGATCTGCAACTCGACGTGAGCGCTTTGCTCACAGTCATTGCGATAGATCTGGATCGCCTTGTAACCGTGGGCGCCGGCATTACTCACCCATTTGGACTTGACCAGCTCCCGCGTCAGCACCGGATCCTGGTTCCAGGCCGTGCAGGCCTGGGCCGCCCACTCCGGCGACAACAGCACTGGCGCGGCCTGGGCCCGGGCCGATATCGATAGCGTTAGCGCCGCCCCTGCCAGCGCGACTCCAATCCTGAACCTGTTAGCCATACCACCTTCCCCTCATTCCTGATCCGCAGACTCCCCGGAGTCTAGGCAAGCGTGCGAAGATCGCTAACGAATTTGTCGTGCTAACCATATAACCAGCCTCATAGGGACATGACCGCTCACCGCAACCGCGAAGTGCTGAAGCTGGCGCTGCCGATCATTGGCGGCATGGTGTCGCAAAATTTGTTGAACCTCGCGGACGCGTGGATGGTGGGTTCACTTGGCCCATCGGCGCTCGCGGCCACCGGCCTCGCCAACTTCCTCAACTTCATGGCCGTGGCGGCGATTACCGGCATCTCTCCCGCCGTGCAGGCGATTGCCGCGCGTCGCGCCGGTGAAGGCCGCATGGGTGAAACCGCAGTGCCGCTCAATGGCGGCCTGATGCTGTCGCTCATGATTGGCGTGCCGCTCTCCGCAATCATGATCCTGCTGGCGCCAGCCATCTTCAGCGCCATGAACCATGATCCGGCCGTGGTCGAGCAAGGCACCGAATATCTTCAGTGGCGCCTGGTAGCGGTCGCCGCCATCGGCATGAACTTCTCGTTCCGCGGTTACTGGAGCGCGATGAAGATGACCAAGATCTACATGATCACGCTGATCGACATGCACATCCTCAACGTGATCTTCAGCTACAGCCTGATCCACGGCCTGTTTGGCCTGCCCGCCCTGGGCGTGAAAGGCGCCGGCATTGGCACCACGATGGCGATCTTCGTCGGCACCGCGATTTATTTCTGGATGGCCCGCAAGCACGGCAAGGGCCACGGCTTTCTGGAGCGCCGTCCGACCGGCGATGAATTCCGCAGCCTGCTCAAGTTGGGCCTGCCTTCGGCGATCCAGCAGCTATTGTTCTCCGGCGGCTTCACCATGCTGTTCTGGATCATCGGCAAGATCGGCACGGCAGAGCTCGCGGTGTCGAACGTACTTGTGACGCTCTCATTGACCGCAGTGCTGCCCGGCATGGGCTTTGGCATTGCCGCGGCAACGCTCTGCGGCCAGGCCCTCGGGCGTGGCGATGCCGTTGATGCCAAGCGCTGGGCCTGGGACGTGTATCGCGTCAGCCTGTGGCTGTTCGTGCCGCTCGCCGCGATCGTGATGATCTTCCCCTCACCGGTGCTGGCACTGTTCGTACGCGATCCTGCGCTGGTTGAACTTGGCCGCATGCCCTTGCAGATACTCGGCATCAACATCCTGCTCGATGCGCTTGGCCTGATCATGATGCAGGCGCTACTGGGTGTGGGCGCAAGCCGCCTCGTGATGATTGTCGCGGTGGGCTTGCAGTGGTTGATCTTCTTGCCCGCGGCCTATTTGCTCGGGCCGGTGTTCTCGATGGGCCTGATGTCGATCTGGGTGGCGATGGGCGTCTACCGCCTGCTGCAAACCACCATCTTCACCCGCGCATGGCAGCGCGAGGGCTGGGTCCATCTCAAGGTATGAGGCGCACCGCGAACAGATCCTTGGAGCGGCGCCAGATATAGCCGACGGTTGCCAGGGTCGCGACGCCACCAAAGATCACCGAAGGGACCGCGCCCATGAAACGCGCCGCCGTGCCGGATTCGAACGCGCCGAGTTCATTTGAAGAGCTGATGAAGATGCTGTTGACCGCCACCACGCGGCCACGCAGATGATCCGGCGGCATCACCTGCATGATGGTCTGGCGGATCACCACGCTGATGCTGTCGCAGGCCCCGGTAAGGAACAACGCCGCCGCGGATAGCCAGATGTTTTTCGACAACGCGAACACCAACGTCGCCACGCCAAAACCCAGTACCGCCAGCAGCAGGTTTCTCCAGGCTTGGTGCAACGGCGGATTGTAGGTGCAGTAGATCACCGTGAGCATCGCGCCCACCGCAGGCGCCGCGCGCATGATGCCCAGGCCCTGCGCGCCCACATGCAGGATGTCTTCCGCGAAGATCGGCAGGATCGCGACGACGCCACCAAACAGCACGCTGAACATGTCCAGCGAGATCGCGTAGAGAATGATTTTCTGGTTGAAGACGTAATCGAGGCCTTCACGCAAGCTGGTCCAGATGCTTTCATGCGGCGGCGCCTCTGGCACCGGACGTTTGGCAATGCCCGAGATCAGCACATAGTTGAGCAGCAGCATCACGATCACGGTGATCAGCGTACCGGTGAATCCAAAGCCTGCGTAGAGAAACCCGGCAGAGGCTGGCCCGACAATCGCGCCGGCCTGCCAGAAGGTGCTGCTCCACGTCGAGGAGTTGCCGTAAATCTCGCGCGGTACCAGAAAGGGCTTGAGCGAGGATCCCGCAGGCGAATAGATGCCGCGCGCCAAACCCAGCAAGGCAATGACGCCGTAGATGATCAGCAGCATGGTGGTTTGCGAGAGCTGCGCGCGCGTGGAGGGCAGGGTCGCCCACACCAGGATCGCCGAGCCTGCAATCACCACCAGCAACGATTGCTGCATCAGGGTGCGCTTGTCGCGGCGATCCGCGAGATAACCGCCAAATAGTGCCAGGCCAATGAACGGAATCGCTTCTGCCAGTCCCAGAAAACCGAGCACTAGCGGATCGTGTGTCATGCGGTACAACTCATAACCCAGCACCACCTCCTGGATCAGCAGCGCGGCGCTGGTCAGGAACGTGCCAACAATCAGGTTGCGAAACTCGGGGTAACGCAGCGCAGCGTAGGGATCGTAAGGCTTGGGGATCGGGGAATCGGGAGCTGCGTTCAAGTCGGCCTCGGTCCGCTCCTGGTCTTGTGCCGGGATGCCAGCAAATGAGCGAGGGCCTATTTTGCCCGATTACGGCACTCTTGACGGTAGCTGCGCGCAAAGCAAGGTAAATGAGCGGCCTGCCCTGCATAATCAGCAGCACGAACCCGGAGTGTCAGATGACGCAGCTCAACAACAAGGTGGTATGGATCACTGGCGCTTCCAGCGGCATCGGCGAAGGGCTGGCGCAACGCGCCGCTGCGCGCGGCGCGAAACTGGTGCTGTCGGCACGGCGTGAATCCGAGCTTGAACGCGTGCGCCAGTCTTGCCCGCATCCGCAGGATGTCGCCGTGCTCCCGCTTGATCTCCTGCAACTCGCAGATCCCGAGGCCGCCGCGCGCAAGGCCGAGAGTTTCTTTGGCCCGGTCAGCGTGCTGGCCAACAACGCCGGCCTCTCGCAGCGCACCTCGATGCTCGACACCGGCATGGATGCCTACCGCCAGTTGATGGAAGTCGATTTCTTCGCGCCGGTGGCGCTGAGCAAGGCGCTGCTGCCGGGAATGCTGGCACGCGGCGAAGGCCACATCGTCACCGTCAGCAGCGTGTTCGGTCATATCGCGATGGCACGCCGCACCGGCTACGCCGCGGCCAAGCACGCGTTACATGGATTTTTCGACAGCGCGCGAATCGAGCTGGGCCAGCAGGGCATCCAATTCACGCTGGTCTGCCCCGGCTTCATCCGCACCAACATCTCGATGAATGCGCTGGGTCCAGGCGGCAAGCCCTTTGGCGAAGTCGACACCGACATTGGCAAGGGCATGGATCCGGTGCTCTGCGCCGAGCACATCTGGCAAGCGGTGGAGCAGAATCGTTACGAAGTGATGATCGCCGGCAAGGAACGCATAGCGGTCTACTTCAAACGCTTCCTGCCGTTGACGGCCTACACCGCGTTCGCGCGGCGATTGAAGGTGAATTGAGGGCAGATTGCGAGTCTGCATTTCATAACCGTCATACAGCACCAACCGGCAAACAGCGGATGTGTAGGTAGGGTGAGTGAAACCCACCGCAGTGAGGCAAGACGGTGGGTTACGCTACGCTACACCCACCCTACGCCAGAATGACGACAGTCCCGCTAGCGCTGCTCGCGCGTATTGGTGAAACGCACTTCCGGGTGACGCTCCTGCGTCATCGAAAGATTCACGCTGCTCGACGCCAGGTAGACCATGGTGCCGTAGTGATCCTTGGCCAGGCGCAGTTCGTTCTTGTCGATGAACTCGCGCAGCTTCTTCGGGTCTTCGCAATGGATCCAGCGGGCGTTGTGGACCTGCACGGGCTCGAACACGCAGTCGACGCCGTATTCGTCCTTGAGGCGGTACTGCACCACTTCGAACTGCAGCACGCCGACGGCGCCGAGGATGATGTCGTTGTTGGTGACCGGGCGATACACCTGCGTGGCGCCCTCTTCGCACAGCTGGTCGAGGCCCTTGTTGAGCTGCTTGGCCTTCAGCGGATCCTTCAGCACCACGCGACGGAACAGATCCGGCGCGAAGTTGGGAATGCCGGTGAAGTGCAGCGTCTCGCCTTCGGAGAACGAATCGCCGATGGAGATGGTGCCGTGGTTGTGCAGGCCGATGATGTCGCCCGGCCAGGCCTGCTCGACGTTCTCGCGATCGGCCGCCATGAAGGTCAGCGCGTTGGAAATACGCACGGGGCCATTGAGGCGCACCGAGTGCAGCAACATGCCCTTGCGATAGCTGCCGGAGCATACGCGCAGGAACGCGACGCGATCACGATGCTTGGGATCCATATTGGCCTGGATCTTGAAGACGAAGCCGGTGAACTTCTCGGTTTCCGGCAACACTTCATGATTCTCGCCACCGATCTCGGCATTGCGCGGCTGCGGCGGCGGTGACCACTCGGTGAAACCGTTCAGCAATTCACGCACGCCAAAGTTGTTGATGCCTGAGCCGAAGAACACCGGCGTCAGTTTCGCAGCGCGGTATTCGTCGAGATTGAAACCATCGCCCGCCATCTGCAGCAATTCAATTTCATCGCGCAGCGTCTGGTAATCCTGCCCGAAGCGCTCGAACAAACCCGGCGAGAGCAGGCCATCAATTGTTTCGATTTCCGAAACACGATGCTTGTCGCCAGAGTAGATGTAGAAGCGATCTTCCAACAGGTGATAGACGCCCTTGAACGCGCGGCCCATGCCGATGGGCCAGGTGATCGGCGTGCAACGGATGTTGAGGATGCGCTCGATTTCGTCGAGCAACTCCAGCGGCGGACGGCTTTCGCGGTCCAGCTTGTTGATGAAGGTGACGATAGGCGTGGCACGCAAGCGCGTCACTTCCATCAGCTTGATGGTGCGCGGCTCAACGCCTTTGGCGGCGTCGATGACCATGAGTGCGCTGTCCACCGCGGTGAGCGTGCGGTAGGTGTCTTCCGAGAAATCTTCGTGGCCCGGCGTGTCGAGCAGGTTGACGATCTTGCCGTTGTAGGGGAACTGCATCACCGAGGTGGTGATGGAGATACCGCGCTGCTGTTCCAGCGCCATCCAGTCCGACGTGGCGTGGCGCGTGGCCTTGCGGCCCTTGACCGTACCGGCGAGCTGGATCGCTCCTCCGAACAGCAAGAGCTTTTCCGTCAGCGTGGTTTTACCCGCGTCAGGATGGGAAATAATGGCGAAAGTGCGCCGTAGCGCAGCCTGTTTTGCAGCTTCGGTCATGGCATCTACAACCCGGAAGGGCCGCGATTTTAGCCGCTATGGGCTTTTCGCGCTTGGAGCCACCGGGGGTTCTGGCGAATTATCCGGGACTGCCGGCGCCGTGGCGGGCGCATTTTCCAGCACGGGTTCTTCCGGCGGCTTCGTATCCTGCGCAGGGACGGCTAGCGGCGGCGAAGGCGGCGCCACCTCCTGCGGCAAGGCCGGCACAGGCTTCTTCGACGGCAGCCGCAACCAGCCAATGATCCGGGGATGGTCGATCGTCACCCCACCGGCGCTGCGGCGCAGCGGCCAGGTCTGGCGACTGTGGCCATTGGGGCCGGGATTCTGCTGGATGAACTCCAGCGTCGTCGCCGTCACCGCCGAAACAATCGCCATATGACCGTAGGGATTGCCCGGCCGGGCGCCGAACACGACGATGTCTTCCACTTGTGGCGCCGTCGGCGAGCCATTGCGGTATTGCAGCAGGCCGCGGCTGGCGTTGAAGCCACCGTCCGCCAGCTTGGGGTCGAAGTAATGCAGGGCATCGCCACTGGCATTGGGCATGCGGTGCCCGAGGCGCTGGTAGTAGTAGCGCTTCACGAATTCCACGCACTGGTAGCGCAGACCGAGGTTATAACCATCCGGAGCGATGTTGCGGCCGCTGCTGCGCCCGATCGGACCGTTGTAGTAAACGGGAATGCCGTTGAGCTGATCCAGGACTGCGCCAATGGCAGGCGCGGCATGCGCTTGCGCGCTGATGAGCAGCGATGCCGCAAGCGTCAGGCCAGTGATCAGGAAACGGCTGCGATTCAACGCTCTCTTCCATTCAGGAATCAGCAAAGATCATAGCCGCAGAACAGGCCGAGTCACAGCCTTACGGCTTTTTTTGCAGAAGCGCCTCTTAGGCGCGATCTGCGCGGATCGCGCCTAAGAGGCGCTCCTGCACAAGACGTTCTTACCGGCGCGTGCCGAGCAGGATGTCGCGCTCGCGCAAATCGCGGAGGATGTCAGTGCCTGCGTCTACCACGGCCTGTGGCTGCGGATGCGCAAGCTCGGTGGCGATTCGCATGAGCAACTCACCGCCCGTCGAAGCCATATCCTCTTCCAGCAACTGCATCAGGCGCGCGGTGACGGCGTTCACTTCCATGAACTTCACTTCGTCCTGCCGGTTGCGATTGACGATGAGATAAGTGGGCTGCGCGTCAGGCGCCTCTGGAATGGCGTCTGGGCCAATGCGGTGCACCGGCCATTCATAGGACAGCGTCCATGCCAACGGTGAAACCAGCGGGCGGCCGGACAACAGATCGCCATTCGGGTTGGCAAGTCCTGGCGTCAACTCCAGCTCCGAAACCGAGAGCGCCAGCTCTACCCATTCGTAATGGCACAGCTCACGCAGGAACGGTGGATCATCCACATGCTCGCCGCGTTCATTCTCCAGAAAGCTGAGGAACTCGGCAGCGACACGATGGAAGATCGGATCATGGCTCTGATGCCGCGCATAGAAATCGCGCACGCGCGCATGCCAGATGTCATCGGCAGAAATCTTGCGCAACACCGGAAAGGCATTGGCCAGAAAATCCTCGATGTTGTTGTAGAACAGATCGCGATAGATCTGCATGCGCCGGTCTTCGATATCCGCAGGCGCAGGATTGGAATCCGGATCGCGCAGATTCGCGGCAAACTGGTATTGCGCCTGCTGGAAGCGCGGCAATTTTGCCGTCTTAGCCATGGGCCACCGCGCGCAACTTTTGATGACGCGCTTGCATGGCGTTGATGTGGCGCACTTCAAGCATCAACTCTTCCAGCGGCGGCATGTTGAAGTCGCGTTCCAACAAGGTCGGGATCACGCCGAACTTTTCATAGGCACGATCCAGCAACGCCCATACCGGATCAATGACATCCGAGCCATGCGTATCAACACGCAGGTCTTGCGCTTCTTCGTAATGGCCCGCCACGTGGATGTAGCGCACGCGGTCTCCTGGCAATGCATCCAGGAACTTCACCGGGTCATAGCGGTGATTGATGCTGTTGACGTAGATGTTGTTGACGTCCAGCAATAGATCGCAGTCGGCACGGTCAATCACCGCGCGGATGAATTCGATCTCGCTCATCTCCCGTGATGGAGCGGCGTAATAGCTGGCGTTTTCCAGTGCGATGCGGCGCTCGAGAATGTCCTGCACGCGCTGCACGCGTTTGGCCACGTAATCCACCGCCTCTTCCGTGAACGGAATCGGCATCAGGTCGTAGAGATGCCCGTCATCCGAGCAGTAGGTGAGGTGCTCGGTGTAGTCGCGGATGCCGTGAAGATCGAGAAACTTCTTCAGGCGCCGGACAAAATCTTCATCAAGTGCCGCGGGGCTTCCAATCGAAAGTGAAAGCCCGTGGGTGACAAAGGGAAAGCGTTCGGTGAATGAACGGAAGGTCTTGGCGTAGCTGCCGCCAATCTCCATCCAGTTTTCAGGCGTGGCTTCGAGAAAGCCGATTTCTCCACGCGTGGCGTCTGCCAGCGGGCCCGTGAGAGCCCGCCGCAGACCCAAGCCTGCACCCTGCACTGCTGTAGTGACATTTCCCATGGAGGGATTATGCCGCTGTAGCGATGTCAGTGCAGAACATCCTTACTTCTTCTTGTTGGCGCCGCACTTGCCTTCGCCACACTTGCCGTCGGCCTTCTTGCCCTTCTCGGCGCCGCACTTGCACTCGCCAGCCTTGGCACCCTGCGAACAGTTGCTGCCCTTTTCGCCGCACTTGGCTTCGCCGGCTTTCTTCTCGCCACACTTGTGTTCGGTTTTCTTTTCACCGCACTTGGCTTCGCCGGTCTTGGCGTCGTCGGCGGAGGCCACCATATAGCCACTGCTCATGGCGCTGGTCTGGAACACGGAGGCGTTGGCCACCGCGCCGGTGAGTGCAAAAGCGGCGCCGAGGGCGATGATCAAAGGCTTACGGTTGGAAATGGTTTGCATGAATCTTCTCCTGATGAAAAGTCCGGGATGGACCGTTGGTTTAACAAACTGATATGAGCATGCGACGAACGAACCCGACAGTGGGCAATACGCGCTATGCCCGGGACTGGATGCGCCTGCGAATCCAGTAGTCGACACTGAAGTAGCGGCCGGCGCCCGTGAAAAAAAGTGACAGCAGCATGACAAGATAGGTAACGGCAAATTCGATGCCGTTGTTGAGAATGACCAGCGAGCCGTTCTCCGTCAGGTGATCGTAATCACCGTGTTGCATGAGGATGTCCTTGGCCTCGTTCAGCCGCTCGATGGCGCCCATGGTGCGCTCCGTTGCAAACGGGCCAACGCCTTCCGAAATGGCGAGCCAGCCGTTCGGCCAATGCACGGTAACGATGGCCACCAGCATGGTGAACATCATCGGCAACGTCATCCAGCGCAGGCCAAGGCCCAGCACCAGCGCAGCAGCACCCACCAGTTCCGTGCCGGTCGCAAGCCCCGCCATCAAGGTCGGGAATGGCAAGCCCAGGCCATCCATCATGTCGCCGAACCACTGCACCGTATCCGGAAAGTTGTTCAGCTTGTTCATGCCCGCGGTGAAAAAGATCGGCGCGAGATACAGGCGCAGCGCCAGCGGCGCCAGGAAATCCAGCTGCCGCGTTGCATCCAGCAGCGCCTGTGCCTTGATCAAGAGTTTCATAACCGCTCCGTGTTTTTCCATGGAGTGAATGCTAGGCTCTTGCGACTGCACCAACTGCGCGCCTCCGTCCGGCTTTTATGCTCGAAAGTACAGAAGACCGAATCCTCGACTCCGCGCTGACGGCCTACCAGCTGCACGCCAAGGTCACTGATAACGCTCAGTATTGCGACCGCTGGCAGGAGCCTGAGCCAGCGGTGGATGCCTGCGTGTTTCACCTGATCGGCGAAGGCGAATGCCTGCTCAAGGCGCCCTGCCTGCCCGCTCCGGAAAAACTGGTCGCCGGTGATCTCGTGGTGTTTCCACACGGCAGCGCGCATCACCTCAGTGGCGATGGTTACACCACGATGCTGTGCGGCGAATTCAATTTCATCGCCGGGCCGAAGAATCCTGTCCTGGATGCATTGCCGGATTGCGTGATCGTGCGCATCAGCGAAGCCGGCACTGCATTTCAGCGCGTCGCGCAGATCATGTGCGAAGAAGCGCGCAGCCACAGCTTTGGCAGCCGCGCAGTTCTCGACAAACTCGCGGACTCCCTGTTCGTGATGACGGTGCGTCATCACCTCAGCAAGACCTCGCATCGACGCGGCCTGCTCGCAGCCCTGGCAGATCCGAAACTGCGCCGGGCACTCTCGGCCATGCACCTGAATCCGGGACAAGACTGGACCGTGGCAGAGCTTGCGGCTGAAGCCTGCATGTCACGCACCGCATTTTCGGAATTATTCGGCGCCGTGCTGGGGGTCAGTCCCATCAACTACCTGACGCAGTGGCGCATGATGGAAGCGCTCAAGCTGCTGCAAGACTCCGGCCTGTCCGTGCTCGCCGTTGCCGAACGCTTTGGCTATCAGACCGAAGCGGCATTCCGCCGCAGCTTCAAGCGCGTGCATGGTCACGGGCCAGGACACTTCCGTCGCGCCAAATAAAAAGCCCCGGAACACCGGGGCTTTTGTTTTTTGCAATGAAGATTACTTCTTCTTCATCTGCCCGCATTTGCCCTCACCACACTTGCCCTCGCCGCATTTGCCTTCGGCGTGCTTATCGCCTGCAGCACCTGCCTTGGCCTTGGCCGGCTTGTGCTCGCCGCACTTCAGCTCGCTGGATTTCTTGTCCTGCTTTTGCGGAGCGGCAGGCGCTGCATCCGCAGGAGCCGGCGCAGCCTGGTCGGCTGCGGCCACCATATAACCCGCACCGAGGTCACTCGTCTGAAACACCGATGCCTGCGCCACAGCGCCAGTCAAAGCGAATGCAGCACCCAAGGCAACAACCAGCGGCTTCTTTGAAACAGTCATTAGTGAACTCCATTACGTTGGTACGAATGCGGAAATGATATCCGAGCTCAATAGATCGGGTTGTCCAGACAAAGTTCCTTTAGATCCAGATATTTATATTTGCAATATAAAATATAAATATTCAACATAATGAAACAAATTCTTCTGGGCGCGCGCGCATTCCCGGATACAAAAATGACCTTCCAGCGCGCCGATCTATATACTTCGCGTCCTCCAGAGCGCCGCGCGCGCGGACACACTCTTAAGGGCCTGTAGCTCAGTTGGTTAGAGCAGGGGACTCATAATCCCTTGGTCCTCGGTTCAAGTCCGAGCGGGCCCACCAATGAATAAAAAAGCCCGGCTTGCGCTGGGCTTTTTTGTGGCTGTGTACCTGCGCATTGGCAAGTAACCGAACAGCAAGTGGATCATGCGATGACTGTCGCTGATCGTTCAGAACAGCGGCCCCAAAAGAAAAGCACGCCCAAACCAGCGCGTGCTTTCCCAATATCTCACTTAACGTTGCCGCTATTTCTGTTGCGTCTGTTGTGGCCGAACAGCGTCCGCAGTGCCCTGAATGAAGGCCTTGAGCTTGGTCACGTCATCCGCGGTGAGCTTGCCGGTGAAGTCGGGCATGCCCATCGAGGTAAAGGGGCCGTTGAACAGGAACTTGTCGAGGTTCTCGATGATCGCCTTGTCGACGTAGCCAAGGTTAGGCAGGTTGCCACCCTTGTTCACTGCAGGCACGCCGTGGCAGAAGACGCAGTTGGCGACATACAGCCCGGTGCCGGCTTCAACATCCTTGGGGTCGTACTTGACGCCGGTGAGCAGCGAGCCAGTCTGGAACTTGGCGAACGCCGGCATCTTGGCCTTGCCGTTCAGCACGAAGGTGTAGACGGTGCCGGTGGCGGTCGTCGGTGAAGCCCCTTCAGCGAGGCCATAGACACCACCCCAGCCAGCGGCGACGGTGATGTATTGCTTGCCGTCGAGCTGATAGGAAATCGGCGCAGCAACCACGCCGGTGCCGGTGGGCGTATCCCACAGCTTCTCGCCGGTCTTGGCATTGAACGCCACCAGTCGCGCATCGGCCGTGCCTTCAAACACCAGGCCACCTGCAGTCGACAGCGTGCCGCCATTCCACGGCGAGACATATTCATGCGACCAGGCCTGCTTGCGGTTTACCGGATCCCATGCGATCAGGCGACCGAAGGGCTTGCTCGTCGGCGGACGCGTGTTGGCCTCCATGCCCAGGTTCCAGCCCACGCCACCCATCGCAACGCCCGGCTTGTTGGTGTTCTGCTTGGTCCACTGCTTGTCTTCCTGCAGAACGATCGGCACGTTCTGCGCAGGGAAATACGCCAGGCCGGTCTGCGGATTGAAGGACATCGACTGCCAGTTGTGACCGCCGTAAGGACCAGGGATGGCATCGAAGGGCTTGTCGGCCGAACGCGCTTCCGGGTTTTCGATTGGACGACCGTTCTTGTCATAGCCAGTTGCCCAGTTCACCGGGATGAACTGATCCGCAGAGATGAACTGGCCGTTGGTGCGATCGATGACGAAGAAGAAACCGTTCTTCGGCGCATGCAGGATCACCTTGCGTGGCTGACCCGCGATCTCCATGTCAGCAAGGATCAGGTCCTGCGCCGAGGTGTAGTCCCAGTTGTCGCCCGGTGTTTCCTGGTAGTGCCAGACATATTTGCCGGTGTCCGGATTGAGCGCGACGATGGAAGCGACGTAGAGCGTGTCGCCACCTGCAGGGCTGCGCTTGTCACGCGCCCAGGGGCCGCCATTGCCGGTGCCCAGGTACAGCAGGTTGAGTTTCTCGTCATACACCATCGAGTTCCACACCGTGCCGCCACCACCGTTCTCCCAGTACTTGCCCGCGGGATCCCAGGTCTTGGCTGCAGCTTCCATCGACTCATCTTCGAAAGGCTTGCTTGGGTCACCCGGCACCACGAACCAGCGCCAGGCCTGCTTGCCGGTCTTGGCATCGTAGGCGGTGACGTAACCGCGCACGCCCATTTCCGCACCGCCATTACCGATGATGACCTTGCCATGCACGATGCGCGGCGCGCCGGTGATGGTGTAGTTGTGCGTGCGATCAATGATCGTGTCCTGTTCCCACAGCTTCTTGCCGGTCTTGCCGTTGAGGCCAATCAGGCGGCCATCCAGCGAGGCAACATAGACATTGCCTTGGTAATAGGCGACGCCGCGATTGACGACATCACAGCAGGCCTTGAAACCGCCGGTGCGTGGCACCTTGGGATCGTAGGTCCACAAGCGCTTGCCGTTGCGCGCATTGAGGGCGTGCACCACGCTCCATGGCGCGGTGACGTACATCGTTCCGCCAATCACCAGCGGCGTGGATTCGACGCCGCGAACGGATTCGAGATCGTAATGCCAGGCGAGGCTCAGGTCCTTCACCGTGTCGGTGTTGATCTGCGTCAGCGGGCTGAAGCGCGTGCCCGCATCATCGTGACCATGCGTGGTCCAGCCCACGTCCTTCGACACCACCTTGGTGGACTTGGCCGCCACTGCCGTGGCCGGACTCGCGGCGGCGGCAATCGCCAGCACGCTGGCTGCGACCACACCGACGAGAGCGCCCTTTCGAGACAGGCCGGCGCTAAGCCGGGATTGGATGTTCATCTGCATTCTCCTGTGTAGTCTTCTTATCTCTGCAACGTTTGAATCAATTCAGGCCGCGCTCTTCTCAAGCGAGGACGCACGGTCTGCGAAGCGGCTGCGCAAATCGCGCTTGAGGATTTTTCCGCTGGCGTTCTTCGGCAGCGCTTCAATGATCTCGACCAGCTTGGGTGTCTTGAAGCCTGCCATGCGTTCCTTGCAGAAGCGTTGCAGGTCATCACCATTCAAGTCCTGCCCGGCACGCACCACCACCACGGCCATCACCACCTCGATCCAGCGCGGATGCGGAATGCCGAACACGGCGACTTCCGATACCGCAGGATGCGCGAAGATGATTTCCTCGACTTCACGGCTGGCAACGTTCTCGCCACCGGTCTTGATCATGTCCTTCTTGCGGTCAACGACGCTGAGGTAACCCTCTTCGTCCATCACGCCAAGATCACCACTGTGGAACCAGCCGTTCTTGAAACTCTCGGCGGTCTTCTCCGGATTCTTCCAGTAGCCCAGCGTCGCGTGCGGGCTGCGATGCACAATCTCGCCGACGGCACCGACAGCAACTGGACGGTCATCGTCATCGACCACACAGGTCTCGACATTGATCGCGGCACGTCCGGCGGAGCCGAGCTTGCGCAGCTGATCTTCCGGCTTGAGGATCGTCGCCACCGGCGACATCTCGGTCTGCCCGTAAAAGTTGAACAGGCGCAGACCCGGAATGCGCGCGAGGATTTCCTTGATGATTTCCACCGGCATGATCGACGCGCCGTAATAACCTTTCTTCAGCGACGACAGATCGGTCTTGTCGAAATCCGGATGGCGCAGCAGCGAGATCCAGATCGTCGGCGGGCAGAACAGCTTGCTGACTTTTTCGGCCTGAATAGTCGCGAGCAATTTGGCCGCATCCGGGCCCGGCAGCACGATGCTGGTCGCGCCCAGGTAAAGGTCGGGTGTGAGAAAGCAATCGAGTTGCGCGCAGTGGAACAGCGGCAGCGAATGCACTTCGACATCGTCGCAACTCATCTCGCCGTCGATGATCACGCTGGCGTACTGCGTGTAGAGCGAGCGCGCCGACAGCAGCACACCCTTGGGCTTGGACTCGGTGCCGCTGGTGTAGATCATCTGCACCGGCTCGTCGTCGTCCATCTGCACGTCGGGCGCGTGGGCATCGGCGTGCTGCATCCAATCTTGCATGCATTCCCAGCCTGCTGGAGTGGTGTCCAGTGCTTCGCGAATCGCGCCTTTCACTTTCAGCGTGATGCCGGCTTCTGCTGCTGCAGCGTCAGCCACCTTGGCCAGGGCATCTTCAACAACGATGCCACAGACATCGCCGTTGCCGAGGATGTAAGCCACCTCCGGCGCATTGAGCATGAAGTTGATCGGCACCGTCACCGCGCCGAGGCGCGCCAGCGCAAAGCGCGTGACCACGAAGCCCTGATTGTTATGCGACAGCAGCGCGATGTGATCGCCACGGCGCACGCCACGCTGCGCCAGCGCATTGGCGGTGCGGTTCACCACTTCGTTGAGTTGCGCGAAGCTCAGGCGCTGATCCCGGTAGATCAGCGCCATCTTCTTGGGATAACGCTCAGCGCTCCGGTGCAGCAGATCGGCCAGCCCGTGACGACGGGCCGAGCGGATCAATGCCGAAGCGTGACTCACATCTGACATGCTGGTCTCCTATCGCCTACCGGGATTCTTTGTTTTTCGTCCGGTTCAGCTCGGTCAGGCGAAGGTGAATCCCTTGTAATCTGCTTTCGCTACTTCATCACAAAGTGCACGGTAATTCCCTACCCCGAGGTAAGGCAAGAACACGCGTGGCTTGCCGGGCACGTTGGCGCCCATGTACCAGGTGTTTCCCCGTGGGAACAGCGTGCTGTTGGCCACTTCGTTAACGTGCGAGACCCACTGGTCCTGCGCTTCCAGCGAGGGCTCGATGGTCTTCTTGCCCTGGTCCTTCATGCGGCCCAGGCAGGCGGCGATCCATTCCACGTGCTGTTCGATCGACACTACCATGTTGCTCAGCACCGACGGACTACCCGGTCCGGTAACGGTGAACAGGTTGGGGAAGCCGGAGATCATCAGGCCCATCATCGTGCGCGGACCGGCAGACCACTGCTCGCGCAGCTTCACGCCCTTGACGCCCTGGATGTCGATATTGAGCAGCGCGCCGGTCATGGCGTCGTAGCCGGTGGCGAACACCAGCGCGTCCAACTCCACTTCCTCGCCATTCTTCAGCTTCACGCCCTTCTCGCTGATGGTGTCGATCGGATTGCGCCCGATGTTCTTCAGCGTGACGTTGGGGCGGTTGTAGGTTTCGTAATAATTGGTATCGATGCAGAGGCGGCGCGTGCCGGCGAACTGGCCGGTGGGAATGAGCTGCTCGGCCACCTCCGGATCCTTCACGCGCTCACGGATGCGGCGAGCGAGATAATCCTGAAGCACCTGGTTGGCGGGCTCACTGACCAGCAGATCGCCGAAGGTCACCATCAGCGCAAACGGCAAGCCGTTGTCGTAGCAATGATCGAAGATCTCGTTGCGCTTCTTCTCGTCCACTTCAAAGACCGACATCGCGTAGGTCGGCGCAGGAATGCCAACCATGTGATGGCGCGCCTCATGGCGCAGCTTGTCGTAGCTGCCCTTGATTTCCTTCGTATACGAAGCATCCAGGTTCTTGTTGGCGGCCGGGATGCTGTAGCTCGGCGTGCGCTGGAAAACATAGAGATGCTGGGCCTGCTCGGCGAGTTTCGGAATCGACTGGATGCCGGAAGAGCCGGTGCCGATCACGCCGACGCGCTTGCCGGTGAAGTCCACGCCGCCTTCCGGCCAGAACGCGGTGTGATAGCTCTGGCCCTTGAAGCGATCCGCGCCCGGGATGTTGACCGGCTTGGGCGCCGACAGGCAGCCCGTCGCCATCACCACGAAGCGGCTCTTCAGCTCGCTGCCGTTTTCGGCGCGAACCTTCCACTGATCGGCGGCATCATCGTGATGCACTGCAGCAACGCGAGTGTTGAAGCTGATGTCGCGACGCAGGTCGAAACGGTCGGCGACATGATTGGCGTATTGCAGGATTTCCGGTTGCGAGGCGTAGCGTTCCTTCCAGTTCCAGCTCTGTTCGAGCTCGTGGTCGAAGGAATACGAGTACTGCACGCTTTCCACGTCGCAGTGCAGGCCGGGATAACGGTTCCAGTACCAGGTGCCGCCCACCGAGGGGCCGGCTTCCAGCACGCGCGCGGTGAGGCCGAGCTTGCGGCACTGGTGCAGCATGTACATGCCGCCCCAGCCGGCGCCGACGATGATCACGTCATAGTCGACCGCTTGCTTAAGATTCGTTGATTGATTTGTCATATTGTGGTCCTCCGCCATAGTTGCGGAACGGAAATTAGGCTGCCGGCAATGGCGCATCCACTACCCGCTTTGGGTAGCGTGGACTACCCTTGGGGCAACTTAGTATTCAGTCAGGAAAACATAAGCCGCCCCATGATCAAGAACAGGCAGCCAAGGATGGGCCACAACGATGGTGCTTCCACCCGCTACAAACCGATGGCGCCCGCCAGCGGCCAGCGCGTGCTGCGTGAAGTGATCCTGACCAAGGTGTTCTCGCCGCAGGCGCCCTCACTGGTGGTGCTGCAAGCCCCGGCCGGGCATGGAAAATCCACCGTCCTGCGCCAGATCCGTGACGAATGCGAGGCCCGGCAGGTGCGCTGCGCCTGGCTCAATCTGGATGAGGCCGACAACGACGGCCGCCGCCACTCCACCCATCTGCAGCGCATGCTGCGCCAGCTGTTCAGCCACGACAGCTCGATCGTGACGGCGCCATCCGCGGGCAATGCGCAATTGCAGGATCGCGCCGACTGGTTCGTGGAAATCCTTGAGCGCGACGAAACGCCGACGGCGCTGTTCGTCGATGAATTCGAAGTGCTGACTGATCGCGCAGTGCTGGCGTTCTGGCGTGACCTGCTGCTGAAGCTGCCCGATCACGTGCAGGTGTTTCTCGCTGCGCGAGTGTCGCCTGATGTCGGCATCCCGCGGCTCACGGTTTCCGATCGCATCCTCGTGCTGTCCTCGCACGACCTCTGTTTTTCCGAGGACGAAGTGCAGAGTTTCTTCGTGGCGACCGGATCGGAGCCCACACCACCGAGCGTGATCAAGGCGATTCATCGCTGCACCGAAGGCTGGCCTGCGGCGATCCAGTTGTTTCGCCTTGGCCTTGCGCGCATGTCGCCAACCGATGTGCTGAAGGAACTGGACGAATATCGCCCGCGTGAACTCGCCGACTATCTCACCGAATGCGTGCTGGACGGCCTCGCCAGCGACATCCGCATCTTCCTGCAGCGCACCAGCCTGCTCAATCGCATGAACGCGCAGGTCTGCAACACGCTCACCGGCCGTTCGGATTCTCAGAGCGTTCTCACCCGTCTTGAAAAGCAGGGCCTGTTCGTCAACGCGATTGACGAGGGCCATGTGTGGTTCCGCTACCACAGCCTGTTTGCTACGCAGCTGCGTGAGCAGCTGCTGACCGAAGACCAGGCGCGCTTCCGCGCCCTGCATCGCCAGGCCGCCGGATGGTTCCATGCCAACGAAATCTACGACGATGCGATGCACCATGCGGTGTCGGCGGATGATCTTTCGTTTGCGGCGGATATTCTTGAAACCTGGTCGGACAAGCTGGTCTCCGATGGCGAGCTGTCCATCGTCGAGCGCTGGTATGACTGCCTGCCCGCGGAAGAGGTGAGAAAGCGCCCCGCATTGCAGCGCCGCGTCGCCTGGGCACTGGCTTTCCTGCGCCAGCACAACAAGCTGAAATCCCTGATTGGAATCTCCGGTGACGACGACTGGCTGAGCAGCGATGTCTCGCGCGAGGAGCTACCCGTGCGCTCGATGGTCGCGGCCTGTGCCGACAACATGGCGCAGGCTTTTGAAACGATCAGCCGTGTGCAGTCGCAAGCCAGTTCGCTGGATCACTTCACCGCCTTTGAGCTGGCGGCCGGCGCCAATCTTGATGCCTTCCGCTATCTCACGCTCGGCGATTTCCGCCAGGCCGACCTGCGCCTGGCCGCTGCGCAAACGCTGAACCTGAAAGGCCAGACCTTCTTCAGCGGCGGCTATACCGCGAGCGTTCGCGGCCTCAGCCTCATGCTCAGGGGGCACACGGCCGAGGCCATGGAGCTGCTGCAGAACGCACTGGCCGAACAGCGCCGCGCGCTCGACATGCCTTTTGCCACGGCGCCGCTGGCCTGCTGTTATCTGTGGACGCTGTACGAAGCCAATCGCCTCGACGACATCCTCAAGACCTTCACCGCCTATCGCGAGATGGTGCTGACCTGTCCGATACCGGATCTCTTCGCCGTCGGCGTTCTCTCCACCGCGCGTGCCTATCGCCTACTGGGGCGCGAGGAAGATTTCTTCTCGATGTTGTCTGAAGCCGAAGTCACTGCGCAGCAGAACCGCTGGCCGCGCATGGTCGCCAGCATGCGGCGCGAACGCGAGGCCGCTTCTTCGAACGCGCGCCGCAAGGCGACGCCAGCAAAGACCCTGCAGCCGGAAGGGGTTTCCGAATCCTGGCTGACCTTTGAGGAGCTGTTCACCGACCAGCGTATCGAACCCATCCGCGCGCTGATCCGGCAGGAGCGTTACAACGATGCCTCCAACGCGCTGAACGATCTGCTGGCACTGCGACCAGACTGCACGCTGATGCAGACCAAGCTCGGTCTGTGCAAAGCCATTCTTCTAAGCGCGCGAGGCTTGAAGAATCCCGCCGCGCGTCAGTTCGCCACCAGCCTGCGTGAAGCCTTCGACAACGGTTTTGTCCGCGCCGTGCTGGATGAAGGACGGCAACTGAGCGGACTGCTCGACGATTACCTCGAATCCACCCGCACCAAGGCCGGCGATGCTCTGCATGGCTTCGCCTTGCAGATCAAGGCCACGCTGAATCCGGCGCACCCGCTGGAGATCCAGGATGACGCGGACAGCAATATCGACATCAGCCAGTTCAGCGGGCGCGAGCGCGAGATCATCGAGTGCCTGAGCCAGCGCATGTCCAACCAGGAGATTGCGCGCAGCACGCATATCTCTGAAAACACCGTCAAGTTCCATCTCAAGAAAATCTTCGCCAAACTCGGCGTCAGCCGCCGTATCGAGGCCTATTCCGCCCTCATCGGCGTGAAATCGCCTCTGGCCTGAAGGACTTGCAAGACTACCCGTCTCGGGTAGTGGAGCCTCGCCCAGCACCCCTCTAGCCTCACGGCACACTAGAAGAGGAGAGTCATCGTCATGGGCAATACACAGAGCGGTATTTCGCTGGACCGGCACCATTTCTTCATCGGCGGCGAATGGGTTGCCCCATCTTCGAAGAGCACCTTCAAGATCGTTGATGCTTCCACCGAAGCACAGATGGCAATCGTGCCTGAAGGCCAGAAGGCTGACATCGATCGCGCCGTGACTGCTGCGCGCAAGGCTTTTGATGCTGGCCCATGGCGCGACACGACTCCTCAGCAACGAGCCGCGATCCTGCGCCGCCTCAGCGAGGAAATGAAAAAGCGCGAGGCCGATCTCACCTCTCTCGTCTCGCGACAGAACGGCATGCCGATCTGGCTCAGCGGTTTGTTTGAACGCGATGTCGCCAGCGGCCTTGCCGATTACTACGCCAGCCTCATCGATACGCCGGAGCAGGCTGACAAGCGCCCTTCACAACTCGGTCGTGAAACCATCGTGACCCGTGAAGCGATTGGCGTCGTCGCCGCCATCGTGCCGTGGAATTATCCGGTGACGCTGGCGATGACCAAGATCGCCCCTGCGCTCGCCGCAGGCTGCACACTGGTGATCAAGCCTTCTCCCGGCACCGTGCTCGACAGCTATGTGCTCGCCGAAGCCGCGCAGGCCGCCGGCATTCCGGCTGGCGTGATCAACTGGGTTGCGGCTGATCGTGAAGTGGGTGCTTATCTGGTTTCGCATCCGGGCGTCGACAAGGTGGCGTTCACCGGCTCCACCGCGGCCGGCCGCATCGTCGCGCGCGAGTGCGGACAGCTACTGCGTCCCTGCACGCTGGAACTCGGCGGCAAGTCAGCAGCCGTCGTCCTCGATGATGCCGACCTCAATCTGTTCATCGAGCGCCTGCCGCTCGCATCTTTCCTCAACAACGGACAGACCTGCTTTGCCAGCACGCGCATCCTCGCACCGCGCAGCCGCTACCAGGATGTCGTCGATGCCGTGACCAGCACAGCGTCGAAACTGAAGGTCGGCAACGCGCTTGAAGCCGAGACGCAGATTGGCCCGATGGCCTCGCTTGCGCATCGCCAGCGCGTCGAAAGCTATATCGAGCTGGGCCGCAGCGAAGGCAAGATCACCACCGGCGGCGGCCGTCCCGGCAGCCTCAAGCAGGGCTTCTTCGTCGAGCCGACGGTATTCAGCGACGTCTCCAACGACGCACGCATCGCCAAGGAAGAAATCTTTGGCCCTGTCGTCGCCATCATTCCCTACGACAACGATGCCGATGCCGTGCGTATCGCCAACAGCAGCGAGTTTGGCCTCGGCGGCACCGTCTGGAGCAAGGATGAAGCGCGTGCACTTGCGGTGGCGAAGCGCGTCTCCACCGGCACCATCGGCATCAATGGCTATGCACCTGCAGTCGGCTCGCCTTTTGGCGGCGTCAAGGCCAGCGGCATGGGCCGTGAGCTGGGGCCAGAGGCGCTGCAGGGATACTTCCAGCTCAAGTCGACCTACGTGATGTAGACACGCCCAGCTGAGACAAACAGCAGCAGCGTCATAGTCCGTAGTCATCGAGGAGCGCCGATATGCTAAGTGTTGGTCACCCCTATCCTGCTTCAGGCGGGCTGCCGAAATCCCTCGAGGATTCCTGGCAGCGCTGCCAGGGGCTTGGGTTGTTTCGCGATACGCCCATGCCTATGGAGCCGGTTGAAGCGCGCGAAGTGAAGAAAATCCTGGAGCGCAACGCGCCCCTGCTCGACATTGCGCACGCAGAGTTGCAAACCCTGTCCCAGGCTTTGGCCGGGACAGGCCATATTGCCTTTGTCGTCGACGACCTCGGGTTCGTGGTGTCTGCCGTTGGCGATTTTGAAAACGCCGGCCCCATCCTCGGGCGTTTGCGCCACGGCATGAATCTCAGCGAGGCCATCTGCGGCACTAACGCCGCAGGCACCGTCCTGCTTGAGAAACAACCGACGTTCGTTCGTCGTGGCCAGCACTATCTTTCGGATCTCAGCGCCCTCGACTGCTTTGCCGCGCCGATCATGTCGCCCTGCGGCCAGTTGCTTGGCGCGCTCACCATCTCCAGCAGCGCATCGCCACAGGCACCGGGAATCACCGAACTGGCGCAGATTGCAGTGGCGCGAATCGAACGGGCGCTGGTCAACAAGCTGAACAGCCCGCTGCTGATGCGGCTGCATCCTCATGTCGAAGGACTCGGCAGCGCTACCGAAGGATTACTCGCCGTGGGAACAGACAGCCAAGTGCTCGGCCTCAACTCCGCCGCGGCCCGCATGCTGGGCATCGGCGCCGCGCAATTCACCGGCTGTACTCTTGAGTCAGTGTTTGATCGCAATCCCCTGAAGATCATGTCTCCATCCGCAAGCAGCGCCTCGATGCTGCACGTCCGCGGCGGACTGGGAATCAGCGCCCTGCTGGAACGAAATTCTTCTGCGCCCATACGCTCCGCGATTCGCGTCAGCGCTCTTCACACGCGAAAATACGCCTGCACCGATTTGCGCCTGGTCGAGGCACTCAGCAAACGCGAACTGCAGGTGTTGAATCTCCTGAAGCTGGGCCTGACCAACCAGCAGATAGCACAGCACCTGTTTCTCTCGGCGGACTCGATTAAATATCATCTTAAAAATGTTTTCTCCAAGCTCCAGGCCAAGAGCCGCCTGGAAGCGGTCAAGGTGGCCGGAGACCTCGGTGTGTTCCTTGAGGAGCGGTCGATGGCATCGCAATCGCACTGGACGTCATAGCGTTTTTTTTAGGTATGCTCGAACACTGCTGCTGCCATCCTTAGCTCACGCCAATAGAGTCCGCGTCCATGCCAGTCCGCAATGCGCCGTCAACGTTATCCGCAACCTTGCGCTTCATGGGCTCGAGATTGATGCATCGCCTGCGCGGCAATGCCTCGCGCGACACGGCGGGCGTGCTCAAAGACCAGCTCCATCCCGCGTTGGGAAAACTCGACCAGTACGTACAACGCTGTGATTGGGTTGAAGTGAAGCCCGGCGGCGAGGCCTGGACCGATAGCGGACTGGACCTGCCGCGCGGGGCTCGCATCAGCCTGCTGGCAGAAGGCATGGTCTATGTTTCCCGCGCGTTTGATGTCGCGATCACGCCCAAGGTCGGCTTGTGGTTTCGCATCGGTGAAGCGCCGCTGGCAAAGATCGTCGGCAAGGGTTGCAGCGTCGTCACCGTTGATGGCGGCCGGCTCTGTTTTACCGCCAAGCCACCAGGCGAATTCGCCGATGCGGCGGGTCGCTTCGAGGCCAACCTTTCACGCGCGCCGCTGCAAGGTGGCTACCGTGTGGCGGTCATCCAGTGGCGCGAGTCGCTCGATGAGAGTCTTGCCGCGGCAGCGAGCGCATCACCGGTATTGTTCTCGCCCCTGCTCGATCGGCAGCGTCATCCGGTGCTGCCGCCGCAAGGCTGGCATTACCTGTGGCGTCTGGGGCAAGGCGAAATCTATCGGCCGCATCAGGATGGTCACGCGCTTTGCTGTCACACGCGCGGCGACGTCGGCATCCTGCAATACCCGCTGCATCGAGCGCTCACTGCTGACACCCGCCTGAGCTGGGAGTGGCTGGTGGAACAATTGCCGTCGGCGCTGCCCGAGCACACCCAGCCCACGCATGACTATCTGTCGATCGCCGTGGAGTTTGATAACGGACTGGACCTGACCTGGATGTGGAGCTGCGAGCTGCCCGTCGACACCATCTTCCAGTGCCCCCTGCCCTGGTGGGACCAGCGCGAAACCCACTGGGTGGTGCGCAGCGACACGCAACAGCTCGGCCAATGGCTGAGCGAAGATCGCGCCGTACTGGCCGATTACGAACGCGCGATTGGCGGCGTATTGCCGAAGAACATCGTCGCGGTATGGCTGATCGCCAACACGGCCTTCCAGCGTGGTGAAGGCCGTTGCCTCTATCGCGGGATCACCCTCTCCGATGTCGCAGGCACGGTGCCGGTCAAGGGCTGATCAGCGGTTTGTTTCTCGCCAGGGGACCCGCGCTGACGCTACTGGCCCAAATCCGCAATCACGCCCGATTCACCAATCACGATTTCGGATGAAGCGGTCCTGAGGCTGCCGGTCAGGCTGCTGTCGGCATTGCTGCCCTTGCTCACTTTCTTCGCTGCGGACACGGAGCCATCCGGCTGAACCGTCAGGATCGTGCTGTCCGAACCGGTCAGGAGCACCGCACCGCCTGGCAATAGTTCACCCCCGAAGAAGCTCGAGGTTGTCGCGGTCGCAATCTTGTTCCACGTCGCGGCAGCGACGTCATCACAGACATAGACATTGCCGCGCATGCCGAAGGCAATGGCGCCCTTTTCTTTCCAGGGCAGGATGCCGAAGAAGGAACCTTCGTACGGCGTCACCAGACGGCTCCACTGCACGCCATCTTCAGAGATGCCCACCAGGCCATGCTCTCCGGCTACGGCCAGCTTTCCGCTGTTGAGCTTGGTGATGCCATTGAGATGCAGCTTGTCGCTGGAAATCGCAGGCGCATCGACGTCATGCCAGCTTGCGCCGGCATCATCGCTGGCCTTGATCAAACCAAAGGCGCCAACGACGATGACCTTCTGCGCACTCAAGGGCAGGATCGAGAAAATAGGCGCATTCAGATCCGGCTGGAAATTCTGGATCGCCCAGGTCGCACCACCATCCGAGGTTCCCAGGATGACCGAATCGTGTCCCACCGCCCATCCATGAGTCGCATCAGCAAAGGCGACGGCATTGAACGCGGTATCGACCGGACTCTTGGACTGACGCCATGACTTGCCATCAGTTGATCGAACGATGACACCGTTGCCACCCACCGCAACGATCTGGTCACCGGCGCGGGCAATGCCCAACAGCATGCCGCGCTCGGCATTGGCGATCAGCAAGGCAGGAATCGGCTTGGCGGCCGATGCAGCAGGCGCAGATCCGGCGGCATCATCGGCGATGGCGTTCATCACAAAGGCCGACAGCATGACCGCCGCTGCGCCACAGATCATCGGATATTTCGCAGAGAATATTTTGTTCATGCCAACACCGTCGTGTGATTTTTCGAAGGCGGTTCTGATGAGACATCACGGATGAGGAATCGTGCGAACGCTGGCAGCACGATCAGTGCAGCGCCGGCGTTGGCGAGGAACATGATGGTCAACAGGATGCCCATGTCGATCTGGAACTGCAGGCCCGACATCACCCAGGTGGCAACGCTGGCCGACAAGGCAAGCCCGGTCACGATCACGGCCTTGCCGGTCTGGTGCAAGGTGTTGGCATAGGCCTCGCGGATCGGCATCTTCTTCATCTTCACGTTTTCTTCAAGCACGCTGAAGATGTAGATGCCGTAATCGACGCCGATACCCGCGGCGAAGGCCGCCACTGGCAAGGTGGCAACGGTTTGACCGATGCCCAGCCAGACCATGATCGCGTAGGTAAACACCGACACCGCCGCCAGCGGAACCACGATGCAGATGATGCCCGCGATACCGCGGAACGAGGCGTAGACGCAGACGATGATGGCCAGGTAGAGCCAGAACAGAACCGTGAACTCGGTCTTCTTGATCACATCGTTGGTGGCCGCGAGGACACCGACGTTGCCGCCCGCCAGATGGAAGGTCACCGGATCGCCCGGTTTGACGCCGGTGTTGATCTGGTCAATCGTCGAGATGATCTGGTCAATGGTGGTAGCGCGATGATCCTTGGTGAAGATGTAGGTGGGGATCACGCTGCAATCTTCGTTGAGCAGGCCGGTGGAAGTGGTGAACTGCTGGCCTGCGAGAATCAGGCCGTCCTCCGAACGCGGCAATTGCATCCAGCGTGGATTGCTTTCGTTGTACTTGGCCCAGACCTGCTTGTCCATGATCGGCAATGACACCACCGAGACAATGCCCGGCTGGTTCTGCATGTACCAGCCAAAGCGGTTGATGCGGTTCATCACGTCGTAATCGATGCAACCATTCTTCTTGGTGTGCGCATAAACCTGCAACACGTCGACACCAATCGAATAGTTCTTGGTGATGAACTCCGAATCGAGGTTGTAGCGGGAGTTGGGCTTCAGCGCAGGCACGCCGGCATGCAGTTCGCCGATCTGCAGATCGCGCGCAACCCACCATGCACCTGCCCAGGTGGCCGCCATCACGACCAGCACCGTGATCGCGACGCGGCGCGTGGTCAAGGCCGACATCATTTTCCAGATCGGTTGCAGCTTGTGGTCACGACGATGTTGGTAACCGCGGAAGCGTTCCGGATTGCCGATATGCACGTAGGACAGCAGGCAAGGCAGCAGGATTTTTTTGCAGATCACGATCGCGACCAGGCCGAACATGGCATTGATCGCCATCTCGCGGACGATGCCGATCGGGATCAGCAGGATGGTGCCGAAGCCGATGATGTTGGTGACCAGTGCAGTGATGCCTGGAATCACCAGGCGGCGGTAGGTGGCGCGTGAAGCATCAAAGCTGTTGAGGCCGGTGTCGGCCACTTCCAGCAGCCAGAAGCTGGTGATCTGGATGCCGTGCGAAACACTGATGGCCAGCACCAGGAACGGCACCAGGATCGCGAAGGGATCGAGGCCATAGCCGGCAAGCTTGAACAGACCCATTTCCCAGATCACGGCGAGCAAGCCGCAGCTCAGGGGATAGAGCGCAACGACGAATGAACCCATGTACCAGGACAGCACCAGCCAGACCAGGAACACCGTGATCGCGAAGAAGGTGACGACTTCGAGCGAAGCATCCGCAACGTCACCGATGACCTTGGCAAAGCCAATGATCTCGACATTGATGTCCGGGTTGTAATCCGGGTTCTTGGATTCCGTAACCGTCAGTTCCGAGCCTTCGAAATCCTTCTCGATGGTTTCGCCGCTGGGGCCAATCGCAGTGCCGTGAACCGACTTGAAGCGGAAGAAAGATCCGCGCGGATCGTCGTAGACCGTGGCGATGATGGTGCCCGCCTTCAGCGGCGCATCATCGCTGGCGAGCTTCACTTCATAGCGCGTCGGCTTGGTCAGCCTGCCGCGGATGTTCTCGAAATTGTGCGCGGTCTGGATGTAATCCAGTTTTTCATGCGTGCGCGGATTGACGTCCACCAGTTCCGCCGAGACCAGTGCGGAGCGCTGGTCGTTGGAAACCAGGCGACCGATGATGCTGGCCTTGGCGATATTATCCTTCACCTTTTCCAGAGATTCCGGATCCGGATTGAAACCGGATGGAATGACGTTGCCGCCCTGGAAACCGCCTTCGACCACTTCCAGATAACGGACATTCGGCGTGAAGATCGAGCTGACGCGCGTGCGGTCGACGCCGGAGAGATAGAACACCGCGTCCGTCGCGGTCTTCAGCGACGCCAGAAAGGCGCCGTCATAAATATTCTTGTCAGGCGCTTTCTGCGAAACCGCAAGCAGCACCGTGTTGCCACCACCGAACTGTTCCTGATGCTCCTTCAGGATCTTGATGTAAGGATGATCCTTGGGCAGCTGTTTCTCAAAGCCGGAGTCGAGGCGCAGATGCAGCGCCTGCCATCCCAGGAAGAGCGTCAGCAATCCAATCACCGTGAGGGTGATGGGCCTTTTCGAAAAGATGAGTGGTTCCGTGATTTTGACGAAGAACGTCGAAAACCAGCCACGTGGATCACCATGCATGGGAACTTCCTGTTTTCAGACTGATGGCGGGGGCCCGCCAGAACGGCGAGCCCCCGCGCGATACCACTGGATTACTTCGATGCGCGCTGCTGAACCGCACTGTCGGTAAAGAAACCGTCCGGGTACTGAACGCTGTAGTCGTTCGGGTGGCCCTGTGCCGACAGCGCCGTCACAAAGTAGCGGCCCGAGTCGAAGTGATAAATCACTTCAGGCACGGTGAAGTGCGTCAGCACGTTGGACTGCGGCGTGCCCATGCCTTCCTGGAAGTTGAACAGGCCGCCCTTGCCGTCATAGCAGTCGACCATCAGGATGCTCCAGGAATCTTCATCGACGTAGAACACGCGCTTGGCGTAGGTGTGACGCTCGCCCGGCTTGAGGGTTGCTTCAACCACCCACACGCGGTGCATTTCGTAGCGCGGCAGATCCGAGTTCAGGTGATTCGGACGAGCCAGATCATCGTACTTGGCGCGCGCCGTCTTGAAGTTGTCGTAAGGCACCAGCATCTGGCGCTTGCCCTGCAACTTCCAGGTGTAGCGTTCAAGCACGCCGTTGAACATGTCGACCTGATCATAGAACTGCTGGCCGTCGGTACCCTCGTAAGGGTTGTCGCAGCAGACCGCAGGCGCGCGGCGAATACGCTTCAGTGCCGGCGCATAGAGCCACGCTGCGCGACCGGTTGCGCCGGTGCCGCCGCTCTCGTTCACCAGGATCATGGTGCCGGCCGTACGCGGCGGCGAAACGATCTTGGAGAGGTAATAGAGGAACAGTCCCTTGCCATTCGTCAGCGGCACCGGGTTCTTCTCGTTGGCGTAGAGGAACTTGACGTCTTCGGTCAACTGCGCGAGCTGGTACTTGCCGCTGGAATCAACAATCATCTGGTCGTTGTTGCGGCGAACGTTGTCGCCGCGCCATTTAAGGCGGTGATTCCAGATCACCTCGGCGCCGGTCTGCGGAATCGGATAGGGGAAACCCTGCTTGCAGTTGTCCGGGTTGTCGGTGCCGATCAGCGCGCAGTTGGTCGCATTGACCGCAGTGGCCTTGTAGATGAAGTCCGGCCACGCCACGTTGCGGTGGCTGGGATAGACATTCATCTTGAAGGTCTTGAAGTTCTTCAACATGTACTTGTGGCCTTCACTCAGCTTGTCGCCGTACTTGTCGAGGTTGGCGCTGGTGATGGTGTACAGCGGCTTCTCTGCTTCAATCGCAGGATCAGCCGCATATTCGCCCGAGAGCTTGCCCTTCTGCTTCGCGGGGGTCCACGCGGGAACCAGTCCATCGCTGCTGGCAGCAGCGGTCGCGCCAACCGGCGTGAGTTCTTTTCCAAGTTGGGCCGCCTGTTCAGCGCTAACCTTTGCAAGTACCAAAGACGGCACAGCAAAGCTCAGCGCGGCAGCGATGATTACAACGCCTGATTTCATGTGAATCTCCTTGTGTGCGCGTTAAAACGAATACTTTCCAAAAAACTTCAGGGTGTCGCGATCGTGGAAGAGGTTGGCGTCACCGCCACCCGACCACATCTGGTAACCGAGGTTGAAAGAAATTCTTTGCTGGTAGCGGAACTCGATGTTGGTATCCCACAAGGTACGTCCCTGGACGTAGTTGGAGAGATAGCCCGGCGAGTGTCCAAAGATGTCGTGCTTGAGGATGATGGTCGGGTTGATGCTCAAGCCCGGCAGCACGTCTTCCCAGCGAATCAGCATGACCAGGCCCGCACCACCGGACCACTTGGTGGGATACAGGCCCAACGGCGCCTGATGCGGATTGAAGCGCAGGCCATCCGGTCCATATTGGCAGGCCGCGTTGCTGGAGCAGGCCTGGCGTGATCCATCGGCACCGGAGCCATCCGCACCCGCCGTTGGGCTGGTGTAAGTGCCCGGGACCGCCAGCGCCAGGCGATCCTGCGCCGGCAGGTTGAGAATTCCGCGGAACCCGAGTTCCGGCAGCCAGATCACCTGGTCGGCATGCAGCAGTCGCGCGGTGAAGTCAGTGTTGCCTTCAACATAGGTGGCGCCGAAATCGAGCGAAAGCGTCTTGAAGTATTCCCAGCCGCGGATATACGAATTGGGCGGGTTCTTGCCCAATACGCCGCCACGATAAGGCGTGATGAAGTTCGGGAACGAACGACCCGATCCTGGCAGATGACCGACGATCAGATCGAAGGTATCCGGGAAGGGATTGCTGCCGCTCGCCGTGGTGAAATTGCTGGAGCCATACAGTTGTTGCGCGCCCGTCGCATTCGGTCCGAGTCCGACGGTGCTGCCCATGCAGCCCGATGACTGCAGATGGCAGTTGGTCAGCGTGGGGCCGAGGCCAGCAAACACGAGATCAACAACGTCAACCTGCAAAGGATCATTCGGGCGATACGCCGCTTCACCCTGGAACGACACATCGCCAAAGCTGGTGTTGAAGCTGAAGCCATACATCTTGATGTTGCGCGGATACTCCAGCTTCACCTTCACGCTATCCAGCGCCAGCGCGCTGTCGGTTGCACCGGCAGGATCATTCAAGGGCAGGTGCAGCAGCGGAATGTTCGGGCAATCCAGCAGGAACTGGACCGTGTTGGTCGAGTTCTTGGAGCAGGCCTCATTGGCAGACCACACGCTGACCATCGGCGTGCGCGAGGTGTAGTTGGAGAAATAGAAGCCGAGGTTGGTGCCGTTGTTGAGCCAGTCCGCGGTATACGCCAGCTTGACGCCGAAATTCTTCGCTGCGCCAGACGGCTCATCGTCGCGCAGGCGCTGTCCACGCGAAGTGGTGTTGGTGATGAGGCTCAAGGGATTGTCGAGATTGCGCCCGACTGCATTCGGGTCTGGCGTCAGGTTACCGAAGCCGATCGTGATGTAGTCCGGCCCGTCATTCTTGGTGCCGAGATTGACCGGCGAATAGAAGCCGCCTTCTGCCGGCAATTCGATCGGCTGGAACTCCAACGCATACCAACCCGAGACATTGACCGAATCAATCGGCGTCACCGCGAACGACAGTGCGTTGATCGGCTGATAGAAATCATCCAGGCCATTGCCGCCGATACGGAAGAAATTGTTCAGGTTGGGCGCGTTCATGACATTGAGGGAGTCAAAGAACTGCAACGTCGCCTCGCCCCAGATCACCTGCTGGCGCCCGATTCTTGTCGTGATATCCAGGCCCGGCAAGGGAATCACGCCCGAGATATTCAGATCCAGCAACTGCAGCCCCAGGCCGATTTCCTTGAGGGTCTGGCTGTTGGTGCGGCGCTCATAAACCTGTCCGCCCGGACCGTAAACGATGCCGCAGGGAAGACCCAGCTGATTGCGGTTGGCAGGACAGGGCGTTGAATCCGCGCGCGAACCCAGGACCGGCGCCGACAGCAGGCCGCCAGCGCTTGAAATGGCACCGGCCAGCGAGCCGCTGGATGACACCAGGCCCAAGATCGAGTTCACCAGATTACCGGCCGTATTCACCGACGAGGTGGCGTAACCGACCTGCTGGTAGTTCTGGCGGGTGATGATATTGGGATGGTATTCGTCGAAGCGATAGTTGGTCGGATCGTAGAACGCGATGCCCTTGGCAAACAGCGTCCAGCCCTTCCACGTCAGCGTGATGTCTTCATTGATGCGCAAGGGCGACTGCGCGACGTCCCATTGCTTGTAGTTGAGATTACCAGCGTCAAAGTTGGTGCTGAACGAGCCCGGCGCGGCGGCCAGATGCGCAGCGGCAAAGGACTGGCTGGTGAAAAGGCCCTGGCAATCCTGGTAGAAGCTGACGTTGGGGTTGGTGCGTCCGCAGACACTGGGGTTGAGATTGTTCTTGCCGATGGAGCCGGTGCGCTGCGGCTCGGTGCGCAAGGCGACGCCCGCGATGATCGAGGTATTGCTGACGCCATCGATCGACGTATCGCCGAAGAACGGAACAGAGAAACCCAATGAGTAAGCAGGTGCAGCAATCAACAATGCAAGCAATGCCGCTGTTGCCGTCAATCCCTTGCCAAACCGCTGCCTCACATCGAACGTCGAATCCATTCTCGATCCCCTTTCCTAACACTACAGCCCCACGATGGGTTGGCGTCTCCGAATACGGAGCGCTGCGACACAGCACAGTTATCAACCGGTTAAATTTCTCCTCGGCTGTGCGATGTTTATTTCGTTGGTCCTGCATCCAGGGCCAAATTCGCTCGGGGCGAATCCGTCATTTCATCCAGGCATCGTCACAGCACAGAACATCTACTGTTCTTGTCTTGCAACGGTACAAAGGGAGAGGCAGGACGCGCACCTACCTAAAGATAGGAATTGGGGTAGGTGCGGTTTTGAGCCCGGCGGATCGTCAGGCATGAAGAGACGGCAGATTACCGTCGGATATAGGCGAATGCTTACACGCTCAGCTGCTTTGCAGGGATGGCGTCGTTGCCAATGTGCTCGATGCAAAGCGGCGTTTTGGCCGCAATCCATTCCTTCGACAGGGAGAATTCTTCCGGGCGATTGACCGCGTCCATCGCAATCAGCCTGTGGCCTTTCATGTAGAACGCCGCAAAGGAACGGTCCTCAAGCTTGCCGCGCACGATAATCTGGTCATGGCCACCGACGACACCAGCGCTTTGCAGCTTGATGTCGTATTGATCCGACCAGAACCAGGGCACG
>Ga0116227_10003245_pt1 | contig 36381 bp, 28 predicted proteins | sample S1TSphgellanicum_FD_89693 | JGI IMG/M metagenome (GOLD analysis project Ga0116227, IMG submission 89693) | Host-associated microbial communities from peat moss isolated from Minnesota, USA - S1T2_Fb - Sphagnum magellanicum MG | ecosystem: Host-associated > Plants > Peat moss > Unclassified...
ATTCATCCCCATCGACGCACTGCATTCTTTAATCCATAGGTTGTGTTAGAACTTTGTAGCTAGTGTTCTGTATGGTTACAAAATTTTGGGGCATGGGACAACACCATGTCCTTGGATGATGAGAGCATTATCACTCAGCCAGAGCCAAGGTATCAACTACGAAGTAACATTCAATCATTTGAACTAATTTCTTTGAACTCACAATCTTCATGACGATACCATTAAACGTCCACAACACCACCGTCATCTAGTACAACTCCTACTAGGAATTCAGGTTCAGGTTACACTACATCAATAGTACATCAGAGTCCATTTTGACCGGTTAATCAATGTGGTACGCCTATTGCTGTACCAACTTTCACAACATCACCATATATTCCGTTACAAGCCATGACCTCTACACCCATATACACTGTGGAGGTCAGCAATTCTTCTAGGAGAATTGAGAAGTTCAACGAAAGGCCAAGTACTATTTCTTTGGGGGAATTCAATGCAACTTTTTCAACTGTGGTTTGTGAATTGGAATTCAAGTACGACGTTAATTACACCAAGGCGTTCGCATTCAAACAACTAGCTCATTATGTGCACTATGATGCATTGGATGTTTACGAGCAACATTCTCCGAGGATTTTGGGCATCACTCTGAGCCCCAATCTAGTTTATGCGACAACCATCACCGCCGCCTTTCAAGCTGCATTGCAAGCTACCATTGCACATTGTGGGACTGTGCCCAATAAGCTAGATTCGGTCCTTATTTCAGTAATTTTTTCTCCTCAACAATCATTGGTGTTACCGCAAACATTCCTCCCACCATCAATGCACTAGCTTTTGTTGATCCAGTGGGGGAATTCTTTCGAGTTCTTGAGCTGGAATTTCCAATTAAGAGTTCTAAAATTTTTTTGCAACTCACCACCTTTTCTCGGCAGAAAGATGAACCTCTCAAGATGTTCTACAAGAGGCTTTTCAAGCTTAAAGAAGATACTCACAACATCACAGATTCGGAAGCTACCCGTTGGTGTCTTCGTTCGTTGGAAGGTCCTCTAACACTCCATGTGCAGGTTTTGCAACGGGTTTTTGCATAATTTAGAGACTCGTACACTTTATTAAATGTGTACAACATTTTTGAAAAACTAGAACTGGCTCATGCACACTATGAAGCCAATACTATGAAACCTCCATCATGTTCAAGGCCTCAACCTCCACCAACTGCGCCAACCAAATCATCATTTTTTTCTTTAAGGGCTAAAGCGGTGCACTCAGTTGCACCCATCCTACCTTCTTATAACTATTGTGGCAATCATGTGCACAAAGCTAGTGAGTGCAACATTCCTTTCGAGGATCTCTTTTGTGATTATTGTGGGAAAGAAGGACATTAAGAAGCTGTTTGTTTTGCCAAGTTTTCGGAATGGAAGTAACTCTGATTACCACGGCAAAATCTACTAGCATCTTCTGCTGCCCCATAACCAAAAGCCAAGGCACTTCAGCCTTCCACTTAAACTTTCCCCACCAAGGGTAATTCCAGTAAGAATGCTAAAAAACAGGAGCACAATGTTGATACGAGGGAGGTGCTTCAAGCCCATGTTGCTCAAATTCAAACTCTGCAAAATGAACTCGAATCATTGAGGGCCCATCTTACTAATCTAAAAAGCAAGTTTTCCCAACCAAGTAGTTATGCCCAACCTGTACAGGGTTTAGGATCACACGAAGGACCTCCTAGGTCGTTCTATGGCCTCTCACACGATGCCATGGTTGGGGAGTATGTTATTTCTAATGCATATAATTATAGTCTCACACCAGAATTTGCCAATTTTTTTTGCCATTCCTACTTTGTAGCACATGAAGCTACTATGGCACCCAAAGTTTCTACCACTAGGTAGGTAATTCAAAATAATGAATTCACATCTGGTTTAAGTCCTATTACCAGGGCTAAAGGAGCTCAAGTAGTCATGCCATAATCTTTTTGTCCCCTCAACATGGAAGAAGAATGCACTTTATTAACGAAGGGGGAGGAGACTATTATACCACAAGGTATTAGGGCATCAAATTCTTGTGTCTCAAGAGTACATGTACATAAGGAAAACACACAATTTTTCACTAATCAGCTTATGGAGTGCTAACTTCAAATGTGTGAAGTGGCGCAAAAGCTTGTGAATACACCGTTATTTAATTTTCAAGATTTGAAGCTAAGCACTAGGGACATAATTGTACTACTAAGGGATACCCTGAACACTACATCAGGTCCTCTACCAATCCCTGATCCACATGCTACAAGGGTCCCATCCAACACCTTGGAAAGACATTCCATTGGTTCACATGTTGTAAATGACGTTCGTAATCTAGTCATTAGTTCTAGCATGGCTAAATTAATGGGTTCTCCTACCTCTAATTCTACATTCACATATTAGAAGAAAACACCTCACTTGTGGATTTGTTATTCAGCAAAGGCGTTGTGGATAACCATTCTCTCCATAAAGTTTTTCACTCATTTCCGAAGGTGGTGCCTAGTGAGAGAACTTCCATCGCCACTAAAGTTGCCATTATTGACAATACTGAGTTAACAATCCACATGGGAGGACATACACCTAAAGTGATACTTCTTAATACAGGTGCCCAACCAGTGATTCTTGGAGTTTAATTTGCTAAGAAGATGGGCATGTTCAATTCCAAACTATGGAAATTTATGTGGCAAATTTGCACCGCTAGTGGGAGCGTAGAGGAGGTACTTGGGGAGAGTTCGGATTTGATTTCACTTAACTTCAACGAAGGTACAAATTAGGAGCTTTGCTTACAGGTTAAATGTTTAGTCACTAATGCCACCAGTTACGATGTGCTCATTGGGCAAGAGGCCTTATTTCCACTAGGTTTCACAATTAACAACCGGTTCATGCATGCGTACTACCAAATGGATTGGGAGATTGATGACCACCACCTAGGATACATACCCCTTGATTTACATGGGAACCATAGTCCTATGGCTCACCATTGTATATTCAAGGAAGCACACACTATTTCCTACATCCAACGAACTAACCACGAGTGGATAGAGGGAGATGAAAAGGAAACAACTTACGCCCAAGCTATTGAAAGCTTGAAGGTGGTTCCTATTGACATTCAACATGAACCAGAGGTTTTACAGAGGTTCAAAACAACCCACGAATTGTTGGTCAAAATTTTGTCTAGTTTTGAGAACATGGAAAACCATGGTGAACTGATTAAGCTAGTACTTCGTCAACTAGTCACTTGGACACCACCTAAGGAAGGGATTACATTACTAGAGTTCTTTAGTGGTATTAGTACAAGTCTTGAAACCCTACTATAGTTAGGGATGGTAGTTTGGAGGTATTTTTACGTAGACATTGATCCTATTGCAAGGCAAGTGGTGGCATTGAAAATGATGGAGTTCACAGCCAAATTTCCACAATAGTTTGCAACCACCACATGCAAGGCCAGTTTCATTTTCTTGCCCTTTGACATACAATTAATTCAGAATAAGCATATGGAATTACTTGGGCCCGTGGACCTCGTCATTTCAAGTTAGGAATGTCAAGGATTTTAAACGGCTGGATTTGGAGAAGGCTTGAGTGACACAAGATTTGGTCTTTTCACGGACATGGTACAAATGATCACATGGGTTCAATCCATTTATCCTATGCTTGGTTATGTAATTGAGAAGACCCCTTTTTAGTTTGACCAAAGGGAGAAGGCCTAGGAGCACTACACATTGGTTAAACATTACTTTAGAAAACCGCTCCTACTCGATGCGGCACAATGTGGTTCTTATGCGCATTGGCTGCGTAACTGGTGGACCAACCTTGCACCACTTTCAGTTCTGCAATTGGTTTTGAAATACACCATTAGAGACCCCAACCTATAGGTTTCTCACATATTGGATGATCATAGTTCCTACCAACCATTTACAAGGCAAGAGAAACCTCCTTGGTTTTTTGTGAACATAATAGGAAAACCAAGAGGTGTTTGGCCCACCTTTGTCTCCTTCCTAGGAACACACGCCTTTAAGGGAGATGGACTAGGCCTGGTGTATCGTCATGTTTTAACCACTTGGGATGAACCAAACCCATAAGAAAGAGAAAGGGCTATGGGGTTCCAAATTGGTACTATTAGTCACACCAAGGTGACTAGATTGGAGCGTAACGCTCTGCTTGGGAGAGGCATGGGCTTTTTTCCTTCCTTACATGGTTGTTGGTAACTTGTGTACTCTTTCAAATGTACAGAACATTAACACTGATTCAATTAGCTTGTAGTTTTGGCGATGCAACTACATGGCACCCTCACTAAGTACACTTGCCTATCTTCAACACTTTATATTTCACTCTTAGTGTTGGGGGGGAGGAGGTACCATGTAATTTGACTCAAGTTGTTTCTGATACACCTAGAGGTACACCAACTTTTGGAGAAATAATTACAACCTTCTATGAATCTATGTAGTTGGATAATGGAGAACCTAATACACTAGGTTCTTCAAACACACTTTCCAACTCCATTCCATGTGTTTCCAACTACCCTTTTGTTATGGGGAACCAGCTCACCAAGAAAGAGAGAAACCAGGTCATAGACTTGCTAATTAAGTATGAGAATGTGTTTGCATTCTCAATGAAAGATTTAGGTAGGTGTAAGACCATGCATTTATCTATAAACCTTATAGATGTCTACCCATCTATCAGAGGAGGCATAGGTTGAACAAACATGAGTGGGAATTAATAGATGAAAGATGTAAAGAGCTCCATGAGACTGGTTTCATTTAGCCATTAAGTTTTGATTTCACAACTGCTATAGTAATGTCAGCACAAAAGGATTTAGCTGGATTATGGACTAAAAAAAAGATGTGCGAGGATTATAGGCCTTTGAACCTAGTTACACCTTAGGACAAGTACCCCATGCCCATCCCTGAAGAACTGTTTAATATCATTGGAGATTCAAACATTTTCACAATTGTGGATTTGAGGCAAGGCTTTAACCAGATTGTGGTCGCTACGAAGGATCTCAAGAAAACAACATTCCATGGAAGCAACAAGTTGTGGGATTGGCTTGTGATGCCTTTTGGATTGAAGAATGCACCTGTCTTTTTTCAATGAATCATGGACCAGGTTTTCAAAGGGGCAGATTTCTTGAAGTGCTACATAGATGACGTTCTAATGCATAGCAAAGGACTCCTGCAACACTTGGCTCATCTTGAAGAGTTATTCAAAAGGCTCCACGAAATCAATATGAAGATCCATCCTAAAAAGTGTGAGTTTGTTATCATTTCAATAGTCTATCTTGGACACATAATTTTGCGAAATGGTATTATGGCTCATTGGGCCAAAGTAGTAATCATTTTGGAGATGCCTAATCCTATTGATGTTCACACTTTGAGGAGCTTCATTGGACTATGTAATTATTATAGGATGTATGTATAATATTTCAGTATTATTACTCATCCTCTTTATGCATTGTTAAAGAAGGATGTTGTTTGGACATGGAATGAAGAGGTTCAAGAAGCTTTTAACACACTCAAGGAAAAAAATTCAGAGTTCCCCATTATGAGAAAACCTAATTTCAACAAGGTCTTCATTCTACACACTAACTTGAGTGCTCTTGGTATTGGTGCTATTCTTGGCCAATTTGATGAGGAAGGCAAGGAATATGTTATCACTTATGCATCCTGAAACAACAACAAGGTTGAGAGCAACTACTCTTCATACAAGGGGGAGTGTTTTGCTATTGTATGGGCCGTCATACATTTTAGGCCCTATCTTTATGGCACCAAATTCACTTTGTATACTAACCATTAGCTTATCAAGTGGTTGATGACAAACGACAAGTTTACTAGTAAGTTAGCTCATTGGGTGGTTATACTTTAGGAGTATGAGTTCAAGTGTCACAACCTCACTTTGAGGGGAGTGTGAGGTCGCCATTCACACTCCCGAAAATGGACTTGGGAGTCCTCCGGGACTCTTGAAAACTTAGAACTCGATTGTAGGGGTCAAAACACCTTGCATTGAGGTGTTCTTTATATCGTTGGAAAGGTCTTGAAATGTGAATATCTAAAATGGTATCACATGAGCCATTTGGATAATTGCAGCACAAGTTATAATCGAAAGAAAGGCCGAAAGTCAAACTGGTAGTTTGACTCCCGACACTCCCGACCATTAAAAGTCGGGAATCGACCTTATCCCAGTGTGTGCAGGTGGAATGCGACACACCTTTGGAAAGCTCTCAAGGGGACCTACAAGTTTGCTTTAAACCTTGCCCTGATTGGAGGTTGGAGCAAGAAGTTATGAATGCCCAAAGTCCTGGGAGTCAAAATCGGGACAATTTCGGGACTCCACTTTGGGAGTTGGGAAAAAATGCCATTCGGATGTAAGTGCGATGGAGAATCACAGAGAATACTATATGGGGGAAGGTGGTGGCTTCCCCCGAGTCCGGGCCATGGTGAGTCAAGTGAGTCCAAGGTTGCCCATGGTTTGTTCCAACACCAAGAGTGTTCCGAATGTGAATTAACCAACTTGTTGGTTGGTTTTGAATGCAGGACAGAGTAACTAAATAGCTTGTCCCTCTTCCTAGTCTAATTTTGGAGCTTTCAGCACGCCCCTCTTACCCCCTTTTGTGCTGGAAGCTGGGAGCGGCACCAAGTTCCAACTACTTCCGCTCTTTAACATAATTGGACCCCTTTTGTGGCTAACAAGGAATTTGGGGGCGCATCGACATCAAGGTTATTCACCGACCTAATATTACACATCAGAACACGGATACCATGTTGGGAGACCCTTCATTACCTCTAAAGATTTTTTAGAAGCTAGGCAAGATTTCAACTAGATTCCAGTAGTACCTGTAACTTATGCATCTAGTTATTTTGCACTACTGTAATGTAATTTGGTTGAACATCCCATTGTGGACATATGGGAGGACTTGGACACTTTGAGGTTTCTTTAGCATGGGGAATACCCTCCCCAAGTTACATCAAGGCAATGGGATCACATACAACAACGGTCTAAACACTATTCGTGGAGGGATAATCACCTCGTCTCGATGCTTACCATAAGGCGACATAGTGGTTCCTTCACCACATGAACGGTCTGGTCTTATTCAGAAGGTACACTTTGGACATTTTAGAGTTAAGCGTATTTATAGCCTTCTCGCTCCTCATTACCATTGGAGAGGTATGTATGCTCAAGTCCGAGACGTCATTGCTAGGTGTGAACAATGTGATAGAGTGAGAACTTCCTTCTCCTCTCGATGTCGTTCACGCTTTCTCCACTCCCTATTTAGGGCATGTTCTATCGTTGGTCATGTGATGTAGCTGGAGAGTTACCATAGACCTCTAGGGGTAATATTTACATCATGATTATGATTAAGCATTTTTCAAAGTGGGTCGAGTTTGTTGCGATGCTGGACAAGTCATCATACAACACCAGCTAGGCTTTTTTATAACAAGTCTTAAGTAGGTTTGGGGCTTGTGTTGAATGCCTTACTGATCAAGGATCATAATTTAGAGGAGAATTTTAAGACCTACTTGATCATGCTTTCATTGACCATCATTGGACTTCAAGGGATCATCCCCAAGCTGATGACCTTGCAAAGAGGATGGTTTAGACATGTAAAAAAGGACTTTGGAAGATTTGCCTCAATGGGAACAAAGAGGATTGGGACCTGGCCCTACTTTACATCGCCATGGGTTACAAGATGTCCAAACACGCCTTTTTGTCTCATTTCTCTCCTTACTTTTTACTTTTTGGGAGACATCCCATTCCACCCTCTTCCATTATTGTTCAAATGGACCAAGTTGTGGACTTGGACTCCCCAACCATTTGGGCTAGGGTCATCGCAAAGAAGGTTGCTTTATTCAAGAGGGTTATTATGCCCATGGCCATGGAAAACTTGTCCATTGCATAACATCGAGACACCTTACGGTATGCACACACATGAGGTGGTAGTTACAAACCTAAGGTGAGACAATTTGATGTTGGTGATTTTGTGTATCTCCAGCGGCAACCTAATGATATTCTGGACACTTCTTCTAGTCGCAGTATCTTAAGGATTAAGGTGATCATGCTTTCAAGTTTGTTGGAGTTGCAAGGAGTTGACGGATGCACAATTCAAGATCATTCCAAAAACTATGCGCCCTGCCACCTACCGAACTTGGATCCTACCATCATCACGTCGACTTGGATTCCTCCACTTAACTATCCATGTTAGGTATGTCAGAAGACAGACAATGTTGATCAGATGCTACTTTGCGATAATTATAATGGTGGATACCATCTATTCTACTTCAAGCCAGAGTTCACTCAAGTTGTTGTTGGCATTTGGTATTGTTCATCATGTTCTCCTGTAACACCTCGATTTTTATTCAAACCATGCCAGGCTTTTCTTGGCTTAGGTTTTCGGGGGGGGGGGGAGGGGGGGATACATGAGAATTTCATTTCAGGCTCCTCTTATGCATTGTATGTATATGTGCATGCATCTCTTTTTGGTTGATTAGTTTTTACCTTTGACTGGTTTTAGTTTTTTTGTTCAGTAGAGTTTACTACGGATTTACACCCTTATGATGTCAAACGTCACAACACTACACGTCACAACAGTTGTCATGCCCATATGCATGGCCTCATACATGATAACCAGTTACAGGCATGCCAATCATGCCTTTAGGGTTAATGTACGCTCTTAGGGTTAATGTACGTTTTTAGGTTATTGAATGCTATTAGGTGTTTTAGGGTTATGGCTTGTTTAGGGTTTCAACTTTGTTGACAGTTGTATAAAAGGCCAAGCTTTTCCCTTCTCTTGTCAGTTTTTCTAAAATTCTTTTGTCAAGGAGAGTTTCCTTCATAGTTAGACTATATTTTTAGATGCTCACGACGGTTATTACACAACCACCATTTACATACACTACGTTTTTTTTCCTTCTTTTCAATTTAATAATACATGAGAATTTCATCTCAACCTCCTCTTGTGCATTGTATATATATATATATATATATATGTGCATGCATCTCTTTTTGGTTAATTAGTTTCTACCTTTGATTGGTTTTAGTCTTTTTGTTTACTATGGATTTACACCCTTATGACACTGAATGTCATGACATTACACGTCACGATAGGAGTCTTACCTGCTTGGGTTGGAACTAGTGATGGAACTAACACGATGGAACTCGTAGTAGGCGACGATGGCAGGTGGCAATGGAGTTGACGCAATGACGGACCATCTCGAGCTACTAACCTTGATGCGATGGTGGATCTTCTTGAGTTGCTAGAGCTACTGCTTTGGCGTTGTAATGGTGAGACCACACAAGATGGAAGAGGGTTTGCAAGGGAGGGAAAAAGGGTTGGTAGGTTTGTAAATGAGTTTGAAAAGAAAAAGGGGCCCAAGAAAAAATGATGATTTTTAAGAAACTACCAAAATGAAATTGATGCAAGTGTGGTTTGCCAACCCAATGTGAGTGGATGAAGCCTTTTCCATCCAAAATAGGATTGGTGCAGTCATGGGGGTTGGGTCATTCAGGCCTCATTTGTGTTCATATTGTCCAATCCATCTTTTACTGACCCTAGTTTCAGTTAACCTTGAAGCCTAAGCTCATTTTACAAAAAATTTACTTCAGCCTTAATAAAAATTGTGTCCAATCTATTCATCCACGAATCCAACTTCAAATTCAAATGTTGTATAATGGATTCAAAGTTTACAAATTCATAGTTCTTTGATTAAAAAAAAAAACTATGATCAAGTAAAGCATGATGAGATAGAAAAGCTAGATTGAGCTCTATAGCATTTTGTAAGGTTTGCCCAAGGTTGGGTTTGATGTTGCATTGGTGAAAATTAATAATTTGACATGGATTAATGTATGAATTTTTCATATAGCACTCACATTGACTAAGTTTCACTCATAAAAAGAAGGTTTCAAGTCAAAATGTGGTTCATGAAAGTCTTGCAAGTTTTGGAACAAGAATGTCAATGTGAGCATCCTTGAAAATGAGGAATAAGTTCTCAATACTGGAACTCATGGTTCAAATGAGCTTTCAAAGTTAGACCACCTAGGTTAGGAAGGTTGACTAGGGTTGGGTTTTTCCCTTGAGCATTCCCCATTCACATGTGGCAAGGCATGGGGTTTTTTTGGATAAACTCCTCCCTAAATCCACTTAGGTGTGTTTGAGTAGCAAACCATTATTCAAGGTGTGCACCCAAGCAAATAAATACAAATTAAAAAATAAAGTCCATCTAGATTTAATGTTTTAGGTTCTAGACCTGTAGTGCAAGAGTTCTTGAACATTGAATAATTTTGTGAATAGAGTAATTTTTGTCACTGAAAAATCATTTAAATTAATTGTTTTTTTCAAAATTGAGATCTATCATAAGGTCCCTTTCACACTTGGGCCAGGGGCTCAGGCCAACTAGTAAACATGAAAAATGAGATAAAATAAAGTGAAAGACTATATAAAAATAAAATAAAAATTGTGATGTTGCACTGGCGATCACCCACAAGGAGATTTAGCCATGCATGTTTGGCTACAGACCAGCTATGAAAGTAGAAATTTATTAAAATCCTTTTTTATACACCGACGTAACCTACTTTGCTTCAACAATGTGTATAGAAACATACCGAAATTTTAGAAAAAATTCATCAATTTTTGGCCTTTTTTTTTTTTTGGTTCCTTTTTTCCCCTTAAAAGGAATATTAGACAGAAAATAAAAATTTGGCAAATTTGTTTTCGCCAAATGGCGAAAATTCTTCTACAAAAGAAAACGCTGCGAATCTGCGGGCCAGTTTACTAATGGCGATGGAGCTGCTCTAAAACGAACTCAAGGTTTTGCCGCTTAGATAGATCCACACTTTTTTTGGTGTATTTTCTGAGAGAGAGAGAGAGAGCCGTTTGCAGCACATATGAAAGAGCCGTTCACTCACACCCGCTTTCTCTCTGCTGTTTTTCTTCTTCTTCTTTCTCAGCACCAAAATCCCATGCACCAATTGCTGCTGCTGCTCTCTACACATACATGATTACTTCTTCTTCTTCGTCTTCTTGTCTTGTCTTCTTTCACCCTTCCCAAACTATTATTGTCTCTGTTCTTTCGTAGTCGGGAAACTATTGTTGTGTTCTTGTTACTCACTGTATGTGTGTTTGTGTGTGGTGGGTGGTTGTGTGGGTGTCTGTGTGTGCACACATTGGTGTCTTAGTTGATCATTTTAGTCTGTTTTAGAAGAGTGAGTAAAGTTCAATTTGGTGTTATTTTTTTTGGTCGATCTGTTATGGTGGGAGAGTTCCAACCCACTTTGGTGTCTTAGGGAGTGTGATGGGTGAACCGCATTTTTGCATTTGTCGACAGAGGCTGAGAGAGGAGGGAAAGGACGGTTTCTTGTGTTTTGGGGTTCTTGTTTGAGTGGATTGTTTTGGGTGTCTGGGGTATCTGGGTCAGTAGTTCGGGAACAAAGACAGACCAGCAGGGAGAGGGGGGCGCTGTGAGAGAATAAGGGAATAGAAAGAAAGAAAGAAAGAAAGGTGGTGGACGACGAAGGAAGATGAATCTGTTCAAGAAGAAACCCGATGCGAAAGGTACATACACGTTCTCTAGAGAGATGGCAATTCCCGAAAACCCTTCTTTCACGCTTCGATTGTGTTATGCTTTTGTGCCGGTTCAAGAATCTTCTTGCGTTTTCAAAAAACTATAGATACCATAGTCTATAGAGATCATGCAAGAGATGGGAAAGGAGCATGAATTGGGGGTCCAAGAAGATGGGTATTGCAGCAAGGAGGTTCTTTGGTATTGGTGTTGTACACAACAGTTGGGACATTGTCATCAATGTGCATTGGCTTTGGAATGAGGTTGTTAATGTGTGTGCAAGATTTGAGATTGCAATTCTCTGTTGCTCAGAATGGATCTTTTTCCATAGAACATGCTTATGTGGGGTTTGTACAAAAATGATCCTATGCAGAGGCACTCCGGGTGAGTAAGCGGGAGATGTCAGTTGCCACAAGAGGTACTTAAACCTTCCCTTCAACTAGACAGTGTTGCAGCAACTCCACAGTTAGAAGCACTCTTTCAGCAAAAGTGTGTGATAAAATTTCCAAATCAAATGATGAAGTGTATGAACCCTTTTAATCCCAGAGATGGTTCTCAATCAAGCTATGTAAAGGACTGAAAGAACTTGTGGCAGTCCAGCTTGCTATACTCTATTTGCTATACTCCATTATATACTTGACTTCTTCTACTAACTTCGTCTATTGTTGTCTTGTGAAAGATATGTTAGATTTTGTTTTAACATAAGGATAATGAGAAGACATGACAAACAACACACCACAGAGAGTCAGTGATTCTTAGGGCATTAAATTATGATTTGGAATGGCCACAATTTTGCAGGGATTGAACGAGAAATTGGATCATTGCAATTAGAGGTACCGAGATGTTCCTCAGACTTTTGGTATTTTAGAGGTCTCTATGACAAGTTTTTGGAACATCTGTTCTTGAAGAGTGGCTGCAGGTTTTGATCAGATTTCACCTTATTGTAAGGTCTCAAGTGGACAAACAGTTTGAATATATAGTGAACATGATAACATGGATGTTGTAATTGCATGGGTGTATGTGCTTGCAGGAGAAGAAACTTGTTGCAGAGATCAAGAAGACTGCAAAAACTGGAAATGAGGTATGTTCTGCCCCAGATAGGTTTGTCATTGATCAGTTGCAGTACATTTGATGTCGTCACAATTGATCAAGGAACTGAGAAACACAGGTACTTCATTTTCCACATAATAGTTTGAATCTCGCAGTTCTATGAAGCCATGTTTTACTTGGATGCAAGGCTCTCTCTGTAGGGAAAGCTTTATGACCTGTGATTGCTGAGGCTGAAATTGAATGTTGGTCCTGTTCAAAAGCAATTCTTGATCAATTTCTAGCAGTTATCAACATGGCACATTTGCTGAGAGAATTGTTTGTCCATCAGGTTGCAACAAAGATATTGGCTCAGCAGTTGATAAGATTACGCCAGCAGATTGCAAAGCTTCAGGGAAGTCGTGCACAGATACGGGGTGTGGCTACTCACACACAGGTGAGAGGGATTACTGAATGAAGTAGTTAGACTACTTTGGATGATCCTTTACTTCCTCTCCATGCATTCACTGTGCTCAAATTGTCAGTTCACTTTTCTAGAAGCAATCTCTGCTTGAAAAGGGAGGTGTCAATCTTTTTATCCAAGTATATGTTGCTCTACAGCCATTCTCTCTAATTTGAGCTGTGAATCTAGGTATTCTATGCTTCGAGCTTCTTTTGTAAAAATGAGGTCCATAACACCATTGTAACACTCTTGTATAAGATTGCTTGCAAAATGGGTGGGATAAAATAGGCCATGCATGCAAACACAGCAGTGGCAGGAGCCATGAAAGGGGCAACAAAAGCTATGGCCTCAATGAACAAGGTAAAACACCTTTGGTAACTGGAATTATCTCTATAGTGTCCTCAGTTATTGCATCTATTGTCATCTAGTTCTGGAGAGAAATTAGTAACTCTAGACTCACAATTTGTATTATAGCTGAATTTGTCAGATATGCTCAATGGTGGGTAAGAACTAGCTCCATGAGTAGGGGGCAATATCTGTGTAGGCCTCTCCATGCCTTGGGGTTAGATGCTTGCTTGTACAGGGGTTAGCTGAACTGAAATGAAGCCTACTCTCACACTCTTAACGTTTTGATTAGCTATTTCTCTTAAGTGTGCTAGCCAACATCATAACCAAGTCTTTCCTTCACTTCTGGAAATGTGACAGAAATTCAGGAGACTGATTTTTGTAACATAGTTTGCTGGAGATTTTGCACCATATTATTATAGACCCATATACCCCACTTTGAGGAGCTGATGAAGTCAGTTGGTCATTATAGCAGCTAGTCACTGCTTTTCATTGTGAAGATGATGGTCTGACACTTGGTGACATTCATAAGGTTATGACTTATGACCAAACTCATCTGGGTGTGTTAGTTTTAGCATTTCTGGAACTGGCACAATGGTTAGGTTACCTTCAAAGCATTATTGTGGAGTTATATCTGCAATCTCATAGATATGATGAGAATACTAGGAAGAACTGTGGTACAAGTATCCTAGAGTACAATCACTCAGACATTGTATGGAAGTTGAGGCAAGGATAAGGTGTCATCTGCACTGGAGAGAATTTCATAACAGTTTTGAGTTCTACTTGGAGCAGAAAGTGGAGCCTGCAAAACAGGCCAAGGTGATGCAGGAGTTCCAGAAGCAGTCAGCACAAATCAATATGACAGTTAGTCCCATATCTTAACTTTTAATGTTGATCAATTTCTTGCCTTACAAGATGTGGAGGTGTTACTTACTTTGCAGGAATGGTGTGAGGCTGGAGTGATCTTTGTTTGTGCCGGTGTCTTCTCTTCACAATGTTGTTTAACAGATGAATTTGCAATGGGGATGATTATGCATGACAGATGGAGATGATGTCTGATGCTATTGATGAGACCCTTGATGATGATGAGGCAGAGGAGGAAACTGAAGAGCTAACCAACCAGGTACTTCCATCCCACCATATTGTCAGTTACGGATCCTAGGAGACCCAAGGCGATGGTGTGGTGACTACCCATACTACACATAAGTGTCTGAGGGTATCTAGATGCTGGACTAGTGTAAATCTGTTCTGGTTATATCTGCTTGCAAATGGCATTAAGTTGGGTTATTATGGTGGCTAAGCTGGGTTTGATTCCTACTGCAGGTGCTTGATGAAATTGGAGTAGACGTTGCAGCTCAGGTGTTGTCTTCTATATTCCTAGACCTATGCTTCCTTTTGTCTGAGTTTACTGTTAGATCAGGCATACTTCTTTGCATGTCTACAGAATGATATCTCTCTATTCCTATGATCTACAGTATAAAAGGTGGAGTGCTGCACAGATCATGGAATGATTGGGCCCCCCCCCCACTCAGTTCCCTCCCTGAAAATTTTGTAATCCTGCAGTTCCTCATTTCTCTGTATAAAAGAAGTTAAGAGCTGAAGTGAGATAGTTCCATTTATGTTGCAGATGTCATCAGCACCAAAGGGCAAGATTGTGGGGAAGGAAAGGCTTCAAAATGCTGGAAGGTACAGTCATTGATATTCCTCTGCACAGTTCATACTTGCACATAGTTAGAAGGATGTACAGATGAATTTTAACATCATTGGCTATCCTTCAAGAAAACTGGACAGATTATGCTGTTTATAATCTTGGGTGTAGGGCTAAGGTTTTCAGCAGCAGATTTTCAATTTTAGGCTGCCCAGGTTTGCAAGTTTGTGGTAGATGTATTGTGTCTTCCTTTGTCAGTCTTGGGCAACTTGTGATCTGAAATCTGTGGGAGACAAGCTGCAGCCTGGGAGTGGACGATTTGGAGGAAAGACTGGCTGCACTGCGACATGTTTGAGACACAGGCGTATGGCTGTCTAATAGTTTTTTGCTCTTTGATCAGTTTATTAATTCCAATTTAGACGAGAAAACAAGGCTGTGATATAATATAGTGGATACCTGTTTGTCATTGTTTTCGTTTGGCAAGCCTTTTTTTAAAGTACAGAAAAGGCCAAAATCGTTGAAACTGAGGTGGCAGCAAATCAGTTGTGGCTAAACCCTTCAAGAAAAAAGACTGGTCATGCTGGCAATTGGCACTTTGGACCAAAATTGTCTTGGTTTTGGTCCAGGGTCTCTAAAATCTTCAACATAAGTTACACTTCTTTTTTTCTTTCACCTTGGCTTGCAGGACACATGGAGTGGACATTTTCCTACGTAGGAAAAGAAAGGTTAAGAGTTTCGCACCTAGAACCATTCACACGGTTTGCTTTGAAAAGGTTGATTTCTTAAGCAGTTATGAAAATTGAAGCAATCACCCCTGTAACCAATAATTTGGTTTCCTTTATGGAACTTCACTGCACATACAACATAGGGATTGTTGCTTACTCATTACAAGGTTATTAAAAGAATACTTGTTACTACATGTTTGTCCAAAGTGGGTGCCGAATGTACTTCGCAATCAATACATGTAATTGTTGCAGGCGGTACAAAAGTGCTGCCTGCAATAAATTTGTACTGGCTGCAATGACAACTATTTGTTGGGAGGGGAGAGGGGAATGCAATGTTGACTGTAGATATTTTGTTTCATCTAGTTGTCGTTCCAGGAATTGAACACACACACATATATTCCTGTTAATTAACATTTTTTTATGAGAAACAACGTGCAGTTTGTGGATGGGAACTGGGGATATTCATCGGGCCTCCTATCACCTCTCGTAGTAATTAAATGAGGTCTCTCCCAATGCACCTCCCAAGTGCAGTTTTTTTTTTTTTTTGCAACAAGCCAATTGACCCATCACTGAAAAAAATGACACTATGGTGCCCAAAATAAAAGGCTTTATTTTGGCCCACTTATATAGGTGAAAAGGAGGACAACATTTTGCCAGAGCATATGGGATAAAAAGTGAGCTACCATGGAGAACATGTTGAGGAACATATTGGGAACTTAATGGGAACGCATTGGGAACCAGGGAATTCCCCCCCCCCCCTCCCTCCCTCCCTCCAATTTCTCTTCCCAAAAGAGTTCATCACCATTTTTGGCCTAGGCTAATAACCCCTTGCAAATAGCACCCTATTCAGGTGAGGCAATAATGTGACCAAAAAGAATAGTATCATACCAGTGTTGGGTGGCCACTGGTAATCGGACTGTCCCGAATACCTCACTGGTTATATAGATCCAGTTATCCATCAAATTAACCCGAGGGGTCAAAATTGTGAAACAACTGTCAGTCTAAGGAACCAGTCCTAGTTTTAAGAAAAGATATTCTAAACTCAAGTTGGACTAGAGTAGGTTTAATTTACGTGTCAAGTTCGTTATCCTGATCTTCCCTTATGCTTTGTCTTAAATGGTCAAAGAAGAAATTAGTTTGATCTAGAGTTATGTCAGCCTCCTGCAGCTCTGCCACGCAGGTCAATTTGCAGTGCAGGTGACTCTGCATTTTGTGACGGTGCAAACAGAGGACGCCTTCTATGCAATAATGTATGGTCAAGTGGAAGCGGGCATTTCGAAAACTGAAACACCTGCCTCAAATTGAAAAGTGAAATGGTCATTCTGTGAAAAACGCGTGTTACTTTTTATTATTATCATGATACCCACTGGGTCTCAGTCTGGTACCCGATGGGTGCCACAGTAAAAAATGCATTCTAAATAAAAAATAGATCACATTTTACATAGTGCAATGACCTCCGGACAGGGCATTACTGAAATAATGTGCGCTCGGCCTCTGGCCATTATTTTGGGAACACCCCAGCCCTCAGGCATTACCATACACAACAAGCGAGGAAGGGTGAAGACCTTGATATTGACTTGCTTTTGAAGTTTTAAGCAGATTTCATACATTTTAGTGTTTCTAGATGTTCGGAGCTGGCGTTCCTAACAGTCTTTTATATATGAAGAGAGAATCATTTGTGCAAGGAACCAAGAGTTCAGCCACGATTATTTTGGCACCATATTTCTGGCTGAAGTTCAACTTCAATTTCATGAGCCCTGTCATATGTCTCCAGAATGTGTTCACTCCGTGCTGATAAGAAAACTAGCAACCTCGCATCATACCAGAAAAGCTTGTACCATCATAATATCATTCAAAGCATGTTGGTAAAATGTGTGCAACCATGAAAGGTCAATACCCCATTCAATCTATATTATTCACACTAAATGCATCACCAATGGATTTCACAGTGCATGAGATGATGTGAAATTCAACTACCCAACCACTTCTGATAAAGCATTCACTCTCACTATAAGTGGTAACTTGAGGTACCCAACTCTCAAGTGGTTGGATGTTATCTTTTATAAATTTACAATAATCATCACACTTACATGCAATTACCATACTATGTCTGCACTAACTTTGCAGACAAATGATCTTGTAAATCTGGCTTTACCAAAGATCTACACAGTTGCAAAGAAGACTGGAAACAACACCAAATATTGGACACTAGTCACCAAGGAAAACAACTCCACAATTTTAAGAGAAGTGAAGCTTGGCCACAAACAAATGGTTTTGAGAAATGATACCTTACATTGGCAGCCTTCTTTTTGAGTTGTGGCGTGTTTTGAAGTTCCATGATACCAGCAAGTAGGCACCCTGCAATCCTGAGTTGAACATACTTTTGACAAGGAAAACAGGGGGAACAACAGATAAACAAATGTGGTCAAAGATGGGGCAATGACAAAATATGATCACCTGACTACCTCAGGAATTCCAGGAACCACAACAATGAAAAAAATCTACTTATATGGATGACACATTCCCTTGCATCCCATGTGCCAGCAGACAGGATGTTTCTAACAGACCACTGTGACTCACAACCTGAATCTGAAAAGGGTTTTGTGGGAGATAAGAAAGAATTGAAGATGTACCATGACTAAATGGGAAAAATTGGCAAGGATTTTCCACAGGAAAGGACAAGGAAGACTCAAACACACCTAAAGAATGAGCTACACAAGCACTCCACTTGTTTAAAACAAAGTGATTGCAGTCACATAACCAACAAGGCATGCCTCAAATTATGACATAACTGTTCTTGTAAATCCTGACATAAATATAAGGACAATGATCTGCTTGTTCCAATCCATCCCTTACTGACCACCTGCTACTCAAGTTTCTAAAGTCTAAGTTAACTCTCTCCTAATGTTGGCGCTTTTAAGTGTGAAAAAAACAAAATGTGTGCCCAGAAAAGAATGTGTCAATATACCAACTAACATGGCAAACCAGGTTTGACGGACCCTGCAGCCTGCCAATCAGACTTGATGGGAAGGCAAAGCCCACCAATCCATGAATGAACATGATGGAGATGGCTCTTGACTGACCTGTGGCACCCACACCTTGACCGAGGGAGGGTACACCCACGCAACCACAATGTAACTCTTGTAAATCTGGACTTCCGAGCCACCCTCACCTTGCAACGAGACAACACATGGCACTCACTGGAACAGACGGACGAAAATCAATTGGCATGTTCTTCCTCTTTGATCACACCTACTAAGATGCTTTCATGTAATGGTTAAGTTTGGAATTCTCTCACTGCAACAACTTTCAGCAGTTAAACTGTGGCCACACACTGCACCAGTGTACACTGGGTGACTATTGCTACAGGGTTGCAGAGATCCTCACTAAGTGTAGTACTATACTCTTCACAGCAAATAATCAGATCCAGAGACTGGCTGTGTCAACACAATTAGCACAAATTCCCTCTAGTCACTTCACAAGACCTCAGAATGGAAGCAAGCTCTTCAACTTTAACTCCAGTACTTTATATGGAGGGAAAGTGAGTTAAAACTGTAGACAGCAAAAGCAACAAAACAACTACTCAATTCAATGTGCTTGTGGATAAAAGTGGCATCGAGCTGCATGTAGACCACAGGATGAAGGATGATCACAGAAATGACTTGCCAAAGACTTCAACACCTAGCACTGGAGTATGTTCAGAAATTTGCACCTTTACCTGTAGCAATTTACAATTGCGGATTCCACAAACCTGATCAGATGCCAATGCTGGGGTGTTGGAACCATTGCTAGGTTTTGTCTCTGTTGGCTTATCAGCTCCACAATTCCTCCGGTTGCACTTTGTGCGGAATGGATAGTTAACATTCCCACATGATTCACAGGTCCAACTGCCGTCTGGAGGTGGTCCCTCTGCAAAATGTAGAACCCTGTTGAGAACAGAGCTTACCCAGGCTGCATTTCCTGAGGAAAAGGGCAAGGTTTATGTCCCTGGACATTCAGTGAGAGCCTTACGTGATACAGGGAGTGGTCTTGGAGGAGGGCCATTTCCATATCGTACCTGCAGGAGCATAAGCACATTTATTCTTATTACATCACAATTCACTTGAAAACTACAACCTAACAAACTGAAGAACAAGGACAGGTCCCCTAACAAATTTCAAAAACTTGAATCCTGCACCAAAACCCCTCCAACATCAAGAACAATTACATCACATAGCTTCACACTGTGTGCACTATCCTGTCCATAAAACTAACAATACTCACCACCTCAGTTGGTTTTGAAGCACCACACTTGCGCATATTGCAAGTACCTCGAAATGCAAAGTTAGTGTTACCACACTTGGGACATAACCAATCACCTTCAGAGGCACCATCTGGACCTGTATGCAGTGCCAGAGGATGTTCAATAACATCACAGCAACAACTCATATTGATTGATGCTACTCAGATACAATCTTGACACTAAAGTTTCAGAAATAACCAGAAGACTGGCCTAAAGTCTATGATATAATCTACGATGACTCTATTGTGTTCATCACATAGGATGGACTACATTACCACCTCTCCGCTTTCTAGAACCATTGTCCTCTCCATAGTTTGCAGCAGGTCGAGGTGAAGGCATCTTCATGCAGTAAAGCAACCCAAAACCAAGTCATTAGTACGACAAGACAACAATTTGAAAAGACCCCATTCGTACAAGAATGTCAAATTCACATGCAAGACAAGTGATTGCAGCTAGTGCACGGAAAAGATGTACCAGTAGGCCTAAACTCATGTCCATGTCCATTCCATAGCCATCCAAGACAGGTGCTGAACCATAACTAAGACCTGCAATCCACAATACAACTGTGTCAAGTATCAACTGTGTTTGTTCTCCTGGGGTTTTCCATGTTAACTTAATTCCAGACTACTGTTCAGATGGGGAGACCGACAGTACAACTCCACAAAACTGAACACAGAAGCATTTCATTCCCAGTTCATATAAGGAAAAAGTACATACAAACAGGAGTAAGTTAGGGCAGGCAGGTGGAGATCATTTCCACTAATGACAGTACCATTAGGAGCATATGCTGATGGTCTAGGAAGTGGATTGTAAGATGTCACTTTGTTGATAGATGAACCATAGTTATATGGCCCACTGGCAGTCATTGGTTGCTGCAAATATATTGGGGCCCCATAATTTGAAGGGAGCCCCAATGTCAAAGGTGGTGGTGCCCCTGGACCACCCATGTACATTGAAGGTTCCTGATCATAATGCACTGGTCCCATATGGCCTCCAATTCTCCTCTGTCATGAATAGCACCCATGAAAGCCATGGACAAGTGAGAAGGAGCAGAAATTTCCCAGAATCCAACCAGAATAAGAAATCATTTTCCTCCTTCACAACATGGAAAGCACCCAGCTCATCCACATAACATATCAAACTCCAAGCACAGCACACCACTGTGCCTCCTGAAAAAATTACATGAGAAGATTCAGCTGGCTTTGATGTTCCACACTTGCGCATGTTGCACGTGGTTCTGAAAGCGAAGTTCACATTGCCACACTGAGGACATGTCCAATCTCCATCCCCACGAGAACCTGACAGCCAAACACAGCATGCACAATGATCAGGAAATCAGAAGGGGGAAAAAAAACCAACTCCATAGTACTTAGCTAAAGGAAAAGAAAAGGAGCTTGAACTTCAGGGTGCACAGTATGCTCATTGGTTGCATGAACAGCAAAAGATTAGTAACTTATGCACCAGAAAGTAAAGACTACACTATGCTAGTTTAGAACCATTTACTTACTTTCAGAGCGTGCACGCTTTGACCCTGAAGCCCCTCGGAAATCCGTCTGTCACATTCAGCACACATCAGTATTCAAGAAAGACAAGATATTTCTCTATACCTCTTTACACCCTTGAAAGTATGAAATGACCAAAAGGACAAAGAAAAAAAGAAAAAAAATACTTCTGTTCTCCAACATACTGCTACAAAATAGACTACCAAAAAGCATACAGAGTGAAAATCACCTGAAGCATGGCTGCCCAGGTCCTTGAATCCTAGTCTTCCCACACACGGATAATGTCACTTCAAAAATAGCGTAGTGCAATACACAGTGAATGCACAAATGAGGGTGGCCCCCCCCCGCCCCCCCCCCCGTCAATACTGAGCAATGAGCTTGCTCTCAATCAGAAGCACAAGAGAAAATACAGCCCTGCAAAAACAGTTCCTACATGCGACATATCAGAAACGGTTTTGAAAGCTCTACTGCACCAGCCCTTGGTAATTTGATAGACAATGCGATGCCTAGCGAAGGTGCAAAAAGGCTACAGACCAGAGCCAGGCTTTTAGCATTCTCTTTAAACATCAGAGCATACGTGAATATATATATGTATTCGCTACAGTGTCCCAGGGAACCATGCATGTCGAGAAAACTGAAAGGAGGGACAAACAACTTCACCAAAAAAGACATGCCCGTACTAAATGCTTACTTCCTATAAACCAGGAAACCCCAAATTTTGAAGAGCAAGCTCCTTCACACGAGTAAAATGTCGGGAGTATAACACATCAAGAACATCCTTACGGATTCATCAACAAGCACATAAAGAAGGAGACTTTTAAGACAAGCAAAGCAAGAAACACTAAGTCTAAAAGCACATACAAAAACAAGACTGAAAAAGAAAAGCAACCGAATTTCGACATCAGCAGCTTTTTTCCGACAACCTGAAACCCCCCGATTGGAAATCCAAACCAGAAAGCACAAGTATGCCAAAGAACACAAGTACCTGCCGACAGTAGAACAGGGATATGATGTCAAAACTCCAAATCGAAAGAAACTAAATACACCGCCACCACCACCGCAACAGATTCTCTGAGCCGCTGCAATTTTTACAAAAACTACAAGTACCGCATATAAAAAGGGCAGTCTCTTCGAGGGCAATCCGTCAGTACTGCTGCAACGACGATCGATACATAAAAAATGGCGTCGATTTGCGAAGAAACACGAAGGAGGAAAGCCAGCGCTGATGGCAGCGAGAGAGCGTTATAGAGCGGAGAGGGGGGCGGATTGTAGGGGTCTACGTTCGAGGGAAGGGACGCTTTTCCTCGGGCAGAAAGGGCAGATGTTTAAAAACATTCTTAAGAAGAACTCGTCCTATCACCAATGCCCAATTTAGCTGTAAAACTTTTTATAATTTCTAAGATATCAATCATATTATTGCAATCCCGAAATTAAAAATAAAATAAAAATCACTCTCTCTTTTGAGTCCTGACTCCTGGGTATTGGAATATTTGCTTTGGGAAATTTTTATTACCCCTCAAAAATGCATCTTTCAATCATCAATCCAAAAGACTTTTGAGTAACTTGGTAAGCATTATTAAACTTTGAGGAGTTGAAAACACACACAAAACAAAACAAAAAAAAACCAAAAAAGAAAAGAAAAAAAAAGCACCACACACACACACATATAGAACTTCAATTTCATGAGTTTGTCAACAAGTCCAAAGTTGATGGCCTTGGCTTTTTACATGTATTGGGCATCATCATTAATTTTATAGTACATGGTGTTTTTAAATCCCCACTTTGAAACAAGGGTAAATCCCCAAGTCAATGGATCTACATTGGAAACCAAAAACAGCTCTCGAGTCTAGAACCAATAATTTCAAGCATTGCATTTTTCACTTAAGTCCGAATGCCCTGTAGAAATCTAAGCATTTGCTCTTTGAAAGATATTTTGTTGTAGGCTCATGAATGTGAATACCCTTGTCCACTTGCCATAGCCCTTGTATGTTAAACATGATAATTTTCGTTTCAATTTTGTGATGTAACCATAATAATGAGCATCCCATAACATTTTTTTTCTTTAATTCATGACACCTTTGTAGAGGACCATTAAACGAGTAGTTAGTATACATAGTTGTGCCAACATGCTCCCCAAAAAAATAACCTATGCAAAATTTGGAATTTCTTTTACTTAAAGAAAGAGAATTTGGCACAAAATATCCGCTTTATTTCTAGTGTTGTCTTTTGGTGATTTTTCAGCCCAGCAAAAAGACTAGTGGAGATGAGCTTATTCAACAAACCTTGTAAGTCGTTGTTTCTTGTTTTTGTTGTTGGAGTTTTTCAACAAGAATTGTTCTTGATTGATCTCATTTAAGGAAAGATTTCAGTATCCATTAATGTGAGGAAGGAATGAAAGGGTACCCAATAAAATTTCAATTAATTTTATAGTATTGGGTATGAGCTAATTCCATGCTCACCTTTCATCTTGCCACCAAAGCCATTGTCTAGTAAGTGATTTCCCCGATACCCTTAGTAATAAATGATCAAGACTTGGATGTAAATCGCTTAAACAAGATGAAGATAAAAAGTTGCTCAGAGATCATCCTTAAACTAAAATTGTTGGCCTCTACTTGTTATGTAAGAATTTGATTTTTTGATGTATGTAAAATTAATAGTTTCAAAAAGTTCATTATCACTCAATTTGAAGTAAATTTAAAGTAAGAGAAGATTTCAACATAGGCCTTAAGGTACCAACCACGTGTATTCAAAACCATGAATATACGCTATCTGCAACATAAACAACTTTTGAAGAAATCCCTTTGTTATTTGTGTGGCCTTACTAAAGGTAAGGTCAGGTCACTCCATGACAAGTGGGTGTGTTAATAGTTTATAAGGTAATTAGCTAGCAAGTAGAGTGTGTTATACTTTGTAATGTCACCCTTGTCACTCAAAGATTTTGTTCACAAGCCACATGACCGAGAAGTTCCCCATACCATAAAAGCCTTGGCCGTTTTTTTTCTTTTTAGTGTTCAAGGAGGGCACCTTATATTCATGACCATGCATCCTCTAGCTGTGCAGGCACCTCAAGCACCTTGTGCCCTTGGTAGGCATAAGGTGTCAAGTAGCCGGTGTTAGGGGTGTTGGGGGGTGTTTGGCCCACTTTTTGAGAGAAAACTAGCTTGGTGGATCTTTGTCAAAGAACATCAAATGTCTATAGTCTCTAAACAAATAGTCATGGACGTGCAAACCCGAGTCCCCTTAGAACAATCCTCCTCTTGATTAAGAAATTTCCCCATCTTAGAATCAGCAAGTTTCTTACTTTGAATTTGGTGAAGAAACATTGAAATTTTCACATGAGAAGACAACTTCAATTTCCCAAATGAAGAATTATTTCTTATCTCCTTGCCTCCAGATCATCCTACATTGAAAGCCACTGATGCCCTTTCATTCACAAGTGTTAAAATAAATACCAAGACTTTTGTCACTCAAAAATTCCAATTGGCAAAAGTTCTATTGACCTTGCATAAACAAACCAAGATTTGGGCATCTTAAGATGATCACAAGTCTTGACCTTGGGCCTTTTTTTTTCTTGGTTTTTTTTGGGGTGAACAATGGTGAGGTCAATAGCACTAACAATGTGTAGAAATGCTTTGTTTCATTTGTTTTTCTTCAAGTTTTCCTTCCTAACAAGATTGAAAAGAGGACCAATGGAAAGAAAGGCAATGGAGCTCCTCTGCTATGGTTCCAAGAAGACAACAAATATAGAGCATGGTTCAACAAAAAGAAAAAAGAGAAACACAAACAAAGGAAAAAGGTTGAGTCATAGGGCAAGGGCATGCACTTTTTCATTTATTTATTTACACTATTTTACACTATTTCACAGAGTGTGTAAAATCATATAAGTTTATGTGTTCTTTTTTTTGGGTGTCTTTTACACTTACCCTACTAGTATATCAAAAATCATATACACACAACAATAGTTTGCATCTGTAAAACATGCACAAGAATGTTTTACAATTCTTGTAAAACAATGAAATCAAGCTTGCACCCTAAAATTGCACACTCCTTCTGATTGACTGGTCACAAGTCACAACAATTGGCCCAAGTGGTCTCTAACCTATATTGTGCAACTTTGGGCAGGGATAAGGAAATAATTCACTCTATGTTGAATATGAAAAACACTAGTAGAAGCGCAAGTAGGGGGCGCGAGTGGAGATACTTAAGTTGAGTTGGGCAAGAATGACAGAGTCCAATATGCCTTTTAACACCCCTTCTCCACTATTGAGCATACTCAGCATCTTACAGGACATGTTCATTGCTGTTATACACCAAAAAATATGTCTAGTGCCCAATGGAGCTCAAATGATCCAAGGTTGGCAGATCTAACCATGTTGAATTGGCATTGGTACACAATCTGATGGACATTTGGTGCCTCTTGATAATTCTCAAGCAATCCCATTTCATCGTCAAAGGGGTTGGGATTGGAGATCCATGCAACCCATGCAACCCATACAACTACCAAGGGGGCAAAATGAATGAGTCAACAAGGGCTTAGAGTTTAGGGAATTAATGAAACATCACACCTGACAAGAGATGGATTTTTGATTCAGATACCCTACATCGTCACACGCAGCATTTGTAAAGTACACATAACACTACCCTGTGTTCCATGGGAATCTGTTTACAATGGAAATGACCTCTAAAGCTTTATACACTCTGGGATATCTCCACACATCAATGCTTTTACAAGAGTCCCAATTAATGCAGAAAAGGGATGAGCAACCGGCTACAAATAGCAGATATCTGCACCAGCAGCTGCTATGAACCAATGGAGATGCTGCTTAGATCAGGCCATGATAAACAAATGTTTGTTGTTCAAGACAGGCTTTCTTATTCCGCACCAGATCATCCAGATCGTGGACTATTTTAAAGACTGCATCAGGCTGTGCAAGCTTCCGTGCATTTGCAGCCATCTCTCTAAGCTCATCAGCTTTAGAACCAAACCAGTCTGCAATAATCTTGGCAATCTCTTTTGGCTCCTCACAGTAAGTGCCAGCACCATTGTCCACCACAAAGGAGACATTTCCAACTTCCTGTAGTAGGAAGCCCATTTAGGACATGTAGGCAAAGTATAAACAAGAAACACCCTGAAAGATTGCAGCTCTACTGTGAATGATTGTCAATCCTGAATGCAAAAATTACAGGGTAGAGACGAACTTGGCCTGCAATGAAGTCAAAAAGGAGCATTGGCAGCCCCCGAATCATGGCTTCTGCTATGGTGCCAGGACCTGCCTGCACATTTACCAACAATGACAAGTGGGGCCTCAAGACATGGGCCATATGCAGGACCAAAAGACAGATGTCAACTGTGCTTGCCAAGCATTACAACCTCAAACCCTGCATTTGCTTCAATTTGCTTAAACACAGCAGAAAGTGCAGACGATTGGCCTAAAGTGAGAAGGAATTTAGCATATCCAGTGGCACCTCCAGAAATGATTTCTTATGTCATGAGAACAAATTGCAAACAGAAAATGAGATACCCCACAGAGATTAACCAGTCATAATTCATGAGGACCAATAAAGATGTCCACTCAAACCTCAGTAAAAATTTCTGTGATTGATCAAACATTCAAAATACATTTGCAACTGATATCAAAAGGTTGGCACTAGATGTAAACTGGCCAATGTGGGCAGAGTCAGGCTGGTATTTGGGTTTGCAAGCTTTGGGACTGCAAGGTCCAAGCACTTTGCAGATTGTGGAATTTTGCTGGAAACAGTGGAGAATCTTGGATTGATCGGGAAACATCCTGATTCTGGGCTGGATGCAATCCTAGGGAAGTGTCTTCTAACTTTTGCAACTTGTGCCATGCAGAGAAGACCAATACTAGCCTGATAAAAACCAAGAGCAGCAATTGAGACAGAGAACTTACCTTAGTAATCATACAATCACAGGCCGCCATCCATTCAGACATGTTGGTTACAAAACCTTGGACCTGCATCAACAGCACCCCAGAGTCTAAAAAAACACAGAAAGCTGTATTGACACCTACAAGAAGCAAACAATAATGGAAGCAAGAGATGGGGCAAATTGTGAACTAGCTGATATGTAGCAAAACTTTCATCAGCTGTTGTGATCTGTACAGAATCAGCATCACAAGATGCTGATAGGCACAGAATGTATGCAACTGAATAATATGATCATTCCAACCACAATTTGAATTTTACTGCTCCCTTGAATTTCCAAATGCCATGGATCCCATTTGAGTTTCAGCTGACATCATCAAGTTTACAGCAAAACATTAGGAAGAGAGTACTCTTTCAGCTAAACTAATCCTTTCACCTATGAAAGGCACTGCGAAAGCAGGATATTGGAACGAGGAAAATACCTGGATTGGAATTTTCCACTTGACCTGCTGAAGCTTCCTGACAAGGTTTTTGTTCCGACCACACACAACCACAAGCTGTCCTATTGGCTTTCCTGTGTTTGCATCATACAATGCCTCCCCCAGTGCTCGAGCAGTGGTTTCCACAGGACCCATGCCTTCACCACCCCCCATCAAAAGCACAGCTGGAAGTTCTTCATCCATTTCAAGCTCTCTCCGCAATTCATCCTGTAGCAGAATGCATGTGTTGAAGCATTGAAGAAACCTAAACATCCAACTTCATGTCAAAAAAGCATCAAGCATGGCCATAAACAAACTGATTGAATAACATGATGCACAACAACAACCTTAGGATGTGTGGGGTTTGAAAAGGAAGGACGGATGGGAAGGCCATGCACACGGAGTTGATAAGGCTGGAGACCAGCCTTAAGTGCTCTCTGTGCTACTGTATTTGTTGGACAAAAGCACCTTGTTACTAGTTTATGAAACCTGCAACACCGTCAATAAACAACTGGTATAAACATTAAGCAGAATCTGCAGCAGTCTCCAACAACATCTTCTAGACCCATAACTACACCCAGAAATAAGTAAATCTGCAAAGCTCCTTCCCAAAAGACCAAGGCCATTCCAGGAGAAGGATGGTATCATACCAGGTAGGATGGCAAGTACTAAGGTCTGTAATAACAGTGGTAAAGGGGATCTTGTGAAGAAGGCCCCTTGCCCTTAGAACCCGCAATGGAATGTGCTGCATCAATGGGTGCACACTCACAATCACATCCGGTTGGTACTTAATCAATCCTTTAGCAACTTCCCTGAGCAGCACAAACCCACCCACAAGCAGGGATTAAATGTCTTCATCTGGCAGCTCATCAATTAGCTTATTTTGAGCTCTGCTCAGCAGTTCACAGAACAATATCTTCTCTACAATTACATTTGCAGTTCTATCCTTAGAAGTAACAACACTCCAAATTGATGAAAACAAACTTCATGGACAAAGGAAAAGTGAGATGATCACATGCTAAAAGATAATGAGATTTCCTGGTCAAAAAACAAGTGAACTTCACTGAAACTTTCAGGCAGAACAAAGAGAATAGAGAAAAGAATAATCAATTCACAATGAACAATATGACAACTTTTGCAGTATGAACAAGAATGACTGACAGTCCCTTGCATGTAGAGTTGGCCATTAACAGCAACATGGATAGCAGTGACTAACTACCAGGCCACTGACTTTATGAGCTTCCAATATAAGAGTCAGCTCAATGTCAAACACCAACATGCAAACTGTGTTTCTGCTATCAGTCTGAAAGTGAAGGTAGACTCAGCCATGATGCTAGCTAGCATACAAGGCATACAACTTAAAACATGAAAGAAAAACAAAGGAAAAGAGAGAAGAGGAAGAGGAAGAAAAAGAAGAAGAAGAAGAAGAAGAAACAGGTGTTGAAAATCATCATATACAAGGAACTTTGAGAACAGAGCACGTTTGCAAAAGCTACAGACTTAGACTCAGACTGCAGATCTAGATTTGTTAAGTGATGATTTGGTTTGTTCTTAATCAAGTTTGAACCTCTGTTCTTAAGGAGGAAAAATTACACTAATTTTTCTTAAGGAGAAAAGTTGACTAATTTGTTTAGATCAGCAAAGCATTCTGAATATTTATTACTACCTGTTTGATAACTCTGACCTTGATTTCATATTAGTCTAAAAACCTTGAACCATTTAGCTGAGCAGTACCGAGCAACAAAGGGGGCTGTGGCAGCCATTTGTGACTGATGCACAACTCGGGGTGCAGTAGTATGAAATGCCAGCTTCCATAGTGTCTCATGCTTTACAAAGAAGCTGTAGGCCCTTGGGGCCTGGTTGAATGGCCATGGTGTATACTCTTTCCACAAGTCAATTATGTCAACCTGACCACATTGCAACCAGAAGAATCCACAAGAGGGGTAAAAAACAAAAAGAGGAGCTTCAGATTTCAACATTAAAAAAACTATGCCTTGTTATTCAACCTGAGCAATCACACATCCATTGTGTCAGAGACAACTAGGAGAATGTAAAACCTTCTTATTTCATGAGAGCAAGCTCCAAGATTCACAGATGCCACAGATGTTTAGCTTCTTGTTGCAAACATGACACCCTAAACATACTGGCAACAAAACAAGGCAGAGGCAGAGGCACAGAGAGAGAGAGAGAGAGAGAGAGAGAGAGAGAGAGAGAGAGATTCCCACCTTATACTCGTCGCCATACTCAAGCTCGAAAGTAGCTTTGATGGCTTCAGCTGATGCCCGATGACCACCACCAGTATCACTCATGAGAATCAATACATTTTTCCCCCGCTTCTCATCTTGTCCTGATGGTTGTGGTTCTTCTTCCCCTGCCGCTTCCATCCTGTTACCAATATTCTCCACCATGTCTCCCGCCTCTTGATTCAACGACGGAAAGCTGCTCCCACTACCACCAATCGGCACTCTGTCACAACCCCGTCTCACCACGTCGTTAAATCCCTGCAACAGCTTCTCTTGCAACCTGTTGCTGCAGATGTTGAGGTCTCCAAGACTAAGCAGAGACAAAACTGCAGGCCCTCCTCCTCCTCCGCTTCTGGAAGTGTGTTGTTTCCGCATTTGTGGAGCTGCTGCAAGCAACAGTCCCGGTAGCTGAGGCGTGGCAGCAAATCCATGGTAATAGCAATGGCATTGCGCAACAACTGATTGCTGCACTCTCTGATCTCCCAAGCTGTTTAACTCCATCTCCAAACGCTAAAATTTGTGTGGAGCGAGCTAGCGAGCACTGCAATCCCCTTACTGTCCCCGTTTGTCTGTCTGTCTGCCTGCTGCTTCTTCTTCTTCGCTGCGCGCGAGCTCTTCAATTCATAGACCGTCGTGCTTTAGGGTTTGTCGTCTTCATCTCTATTTCTTCTCTCTTCTTCTCATCCATGTTCATCATCTGTTTGTACATTTTTCATTCATGTATCTGTTCGCCGTGGCCTTTGTTTTATTACTGGTGAAATTTCGCCAAAAAGCGAAATAAAAAATCATCCATCTTCATCATCTGTCTCACATTTCCTCATCAATCCTCATGTTCGCCGTGGCCTTTGTTTTTTTACCGGCGAAATTTCGCGCAAAAGAGAAATAAAATAATCATCCATTTTCATGATCTGTCATACATTTCTTCATCCATTTTCATGTTTGCCACGGCCTTTTCTTTTCTTACTGACCAAAGTTCGCCAAAAAAACTAAGTTAAAAAATCATCAATCTTCATAATCTGTTTTCACTTTTTCATCGATCTTCATCCTCTGTTCGTACTTTTTTCATCATCTGTTTGTCTGACCTTTTTCTTCTTTTCTTTTCTACTGCTGAAATCTCGCCCAAAAGAAAATTTGTAATTTCAAAAATTTCAAAAAGTGAAAAGATTTCCATCCGATAAAATCAGTGGAAACAAATTTAATGTATAGTTAATATTGCCAAAAAGACATATTTAGATGATTAAAATTTTGTACTTTCCATATCTGGTGTATAGCCAGATTTGGCTAAATCTTCCTATGGATGATGGCCACTTTGATTGGCTACTTCACAAAATTCATAAAAAAAAACGCTGAATTACTTTCCTTATTCATAATTATATTTCTCCCTCAACTAAACATGAGGGCTTAGATAGAGAGCTTGCCTTATAGCAGCATTTCAATAACATGTGGATGAAATACTTTGGATGAAATGAAACTTTAAAAATAGTGTGGACCTATAAATATTCAAATTAAGGAATTCACATGAATTTAATATAAATTCCCTAATTGGCCAAGGTGTGTGGAATTTAAATAATCTCTCATTCTATATTGTTCAAATTTTCAAATGTTTTTCAGTGGGATAGTGAAATAATTAACCCACTCTACATATGTTGTAATAGATCTGTTTTTGTATGAGGATTTTTGAAAGATGGTATTTTGGCTTGTGTTGAAACTTGAGATTAGTTATGTAGAGTGGTTTCTTTTGGAGGATTTTTTGAAGATTACTGTAGCCTAGGGTCAGTTTCTACATTGACAAAACGAATAATTTTTTTTTTTCAAAAACTGAATTCGTTTTTAAATTTAGAAATTATTGTTATTTTCCATCATTTATTATTATATTGTGATATAAGTAATGAAATTATTCAGAGTATAGCTTATGATAATTATGATGATTTTCAACATGTCAACTTCATATTTTCACAAAATTTCATTTCCCTATTTTGAGGATCATTTAATGACAAAACTGACCTTAGGGTAAGGTATATTTTTGCATGGTGAAATATTTGAGTTTCCGTAATTCTTCTTTTGCTTTAAGATTTTTAAAAATGTAAATGGCAAGGCCACAGTGTGGCACACCCCTTGTTCCTCTGCTTTGGGGGGAGGGAGGGGCGGGGGCGGCATTTGAAAAAACAGAGTTCCTCATGCACACCCTTACTCTAATAAAGGCTGCGGTCTTGGTCCACAAAGTCTGCAAACGACTTACACATGTGGTTTTAAAGTCTGCACATGCAAATTCACAAAAATGTATCACTTGGTCAAAAAAATCAGACAAGAACACAAAGGAATGGAATAAGACTTGTGACGATTTTAGCATTTGTCCTAAAAAAAATTGAACACTCTTTGAATACAAAGTATTTAAAGAATTTTCAATAATTTTTTATTCAATTTTTTCACATAATGAAAAATAATGTTTTTTTTTTTAATGTTTTGCAATTTTAGACGGCTATTACTCTATGTTAGAATAGACAAATTATATTCAAATTGGTTGGTTGTGTGTCACTTCCTCTAATTTGGCATATTTTTAAAAAATTATAAAATATCTTTTTCAAAATCATATGACAAATAGGTTTTTTTTGTTGCCAATGCTGTTGTTGTCTATCTATGAAGGAAGGTAGTTTGTTTTGTAGTTATGAGATCCACTGAATTGGGATGCTTCAGATCGTGTTCTTGGTGTCTTTGGAAAGCTCTCAATCAGGAGGGGTGCATGGGCTTGGTTCCACCATGATGTTTGGACTTGCAGTGCAAAAGTTTTTGAATATTGAATGATTTTTTCATTGAAAATTAAATTAAATCAAATAGTAGCTGAAAATTTCGGAGGAATTGGAATGTGCCTTTGGTGTTGTTGGAAAGATCTTGATGAGAAGGATTTAATGGAATTTATTTTGTGAGATTTGGATTCAGAATGTGGGAGGTATTTATTTTTAAGTGATTTCTGCCACTGAAAATTCAAATAAATTCCAAAAAACCAGGTTTTGGAAGGAAAAATCAGTTGAGGACGTGGCCAATGGCACACAGGCCACACTAGTATTGTTGAAATGTCATATGTTTTACATCCATTGCCAAAATCAGATTTTTCGTTCGGTCATTCAAACGATGAGGATGCAAATAGGGATATTTTTGAGATGAAAGTTGAAGTAAGTGAGCTGAATACGGAGCTTGTCAATAGGGAATTACTAATGTTTAGACAATATCAAGTGGAGATGGACATTGCGCCTACTTTACAATGGTGGGGAAACATGATCAATGTTTCTCATGGTTGGATTTTTTTCTTGTCAGATTTTAGGCATTTTGGAGTTGAAAAGGATTCTTTAGTTGGGATACTTACAAATCTAAGAAAATGTTGCTGGCAAACAAACAACTTTTAATAATTATATTTGTGACCAAGAACTTACCTAATGATTGTATTTCTTCATCTAAGTTGGTAGAATTGATGAAATAGATATTGAGCTGAAAAAGACTTGAAAGAATTTTTAAATACTTTTGAATGAGAGATAAAAATTTTAAAATGATGAAAAGAATATTTATTCATTTTCATCAATTTTAATCCAATCAATTTTTTCAACTTATTAAATTTTTTGAATCTTATTCTATTTAAATTCGATAACTGACTTGAAAAAACCGCTTAAGATAAGCACATGTTATTAACTTTGAGAGAACCACCTATTTGAAAACCAACTTAAATTTTTTTAAGAAATCAAAAACTGAAACTTAAATAATGATACAATTCAACATTATACTATATGATGAAGCTACCATGCTTGAGAGCTTCACTCAGATATTTGGCATAGCATGCACATATTTTTCAGAATTTTCAGCAATTCCAAAAAATAATTAATTTTTGCTTTACCAACCTAGCTACTAAGGATAGTTGTGGTTTTTTTTTTTTTTTTTTTTCATTACCATTTTTTTCACTTGTTCCATTGTTAGAGAGTGAGAACTTGGGATTGTGCTGCACTTACAAAAGCAAGGGCATTGATAATAAAATCTTCCATATATAATGAACCAAAATGCTTCAAAACAATATGAATAACCTATTGCTTCCCAATGTTGATATACCAATTTTTGAGTCAAGTAATATCCCACATGATTGAACAATGAGCATACAATATGTACCTATTAGGTAAATGGCCATTGGGAGGACCATTGACAAGGGGCTACAGACCATGTATGACAAATTACAATTATGTACATATATGTAAGAGAGTAAATGTTGATATACAATACATCAACATTATACATCAATGGTAGTGTCCAAGAACATTGAATTTTTCAAAACAGAAAATTGGGGTATATATAAAATTTGGAAATTTTAAATTTTAAATGATGCAGCTTTTACACATCACCATCCCTCAACCATGTATATAGTGATCAACATGCAAATTCATTGTATACCTAGTGTTTTAACCTTTTTTTTAAAGCGCTTTCAGTGGACCTATTTAAATGACATCATGTACCTATATAGGGTCATGGTAGTTAAGTTTTTTATGTGTGTTGTGTTGCCCAAGTACTTAGTGAACAAATGTTTTTGGGCTTCCAAGACAATGACAAAGCTTGTCATTGGATTTACTTTAAAACCTTGATATCTATATAGGTACTTTTTGCAAAAATAAGTGGTGTCAATAGGGATAGTAATTAGGAAGGGCTATCCACTAGGTGGTTTTATGTTCTAGAATGTTTCCAAGTGTTCATGTGAGTGTGTTATGCTTGAATGTAGCCAAAATGATGTATTTTATGGCCTAATAATTGGGATTCCAAGGAAATTGCCACCTTGGATTATTAATAGGGATCTAAATCTATCCCTTCCAAAATGGTGAAGTAAACAAAGGAAAATCCAATCAATCAAGGTTAAAAGAACTACCTATCACATTACTTGGTGAAGTTTTTAAATCCAATGGTAATTTCGGTTTTTGTTTTGTGTTTTTTGAGGCAATTTAGTCATTAGTAAACATAATTAAAATTTGACATTTTCAGGTTATATGTCTTTTTCAACATACATCTATTGAAAGCACTAAGGGATTCAAACAAGATAATATGCATGGATGTTAGTTTTGAGATTTCAAAATAGAAAATTTGAAATTATTGTTGGGCAAATTATTTTCTTACACTAACCTTACAATTAATTTATTACTTTATATAAAAAACCTTGAAAGATACCCCTTTTAACATTGCTGCCATTTTTCAATTTAATGGAGCAAATGGCACGTAAAATATTTTCACCTAGCATGCACTGCTTAGGAAGCAAATACCTATTATGGTGTGGCTTGCGCCATTGGCCCAAATGTGAATTAATTTCCTTTCAAGACTAGTTTTTGTAATTTAGTTGAATTTTTAATGATTTTTTAAAATTTACTATTTCTCACATCAAAGCTTTAAAAATTACAAAATCATTTCATAAAATCTTGTTCATTGAAATTTTTTCAAGGATATTATGAAAACACCCTAATTTCCTTAAAATTTTTAGTTTTGAGTTTATTCAATAACTTTTGCACCATAAGTTTAAACATTACAAAAACACTTCGATGTTTTTATAATTTGATGTAAATAACTTGTTACTTATGTAATTATTTAGAGATTAACTTTGTTAATTTATTTGATGGTGGGGTTTTATAATTTAATAATGGATTGATGAGTCATCATTAATTAGTCATAATTTCAATTAATGTGATTAATTCAAATATAATAGTTCATGAACAAAATATTTGTTCACATTAATGTGTTTAATTCAAGGATGATGATTTACATATATATATTAATGTGCATGTTGAATCATATGTGAATCATGCAATGTGTAAAATTTTATAATTAAAAAAAAAATCATTTAGTTAATATATAAGTGAGTGTTTCAGACCTTGGAAAACACTTTCACTTGAAAAGAACAACTTGAATGTAATTTTTTTAAAAATAGACTTGTGAAAGGAATTAAAAATTTAGAGATAAAGTAAACTCTCTCTAAACTAATATCCTTGGGACCGGCCGGAAGATATTAGTTTATGGAGGATATTAGTTTACACAAATTATATGGGGGGTAATAAAAATCATTCCAGAACCTACCAGAGCAACATGGAAGGTCATGGAGGTTAATAGAAGGTCATGGATCATTGGGGAAGGTAACGGAACCTTGTGGAGCTTGGTGGAGGATCAAAGAAGCACGTAGAAGATCATATGACATGAGTGGTAGAAATCTTGGCAGAAAGTGAG
>Ga0116227_10003246_pt1 | contig 36379 bp, 36 predicted proteins | sample S1TSphgellanicum_FD_89693 | JGI IMG/M metagenome (GOLD analysis project Ga0116227, IMG submission 89693) | Host-associated microbial communities from peat moss isolated from Minnesota, USA - S1T2_Fb - Sphagnum magellanicum MG | ecosystem: Host-associated > Plants > Peat moss > Unclassified...
CAACCAGCGCGAGGAGGCCGTGCTGGTCTGCGAGCACCTGCACCTGGTGGAACGCCGGCCGGCCTGATGGCACGCCGCCATAATCTGCAGCCCCCACCCCTGCCCCTGGTTTCTGCACGCGACGCATGACTGAAGACAACGCCGACAAGGACGCCCACGCCCCCCGCTACGCCGTGCCGGCAGTGGAGAAGGCGCTCGACATCCTCGAGTACCTGTCCGAACAGGCCGTGCCCGTCACGCAGGCGCAGCTGGCCCGCGCGCTGGGCCGCCAGCCCAGCGAACTGTTCCGGATGCTGACCAGCCTGGAGCGGCGCGGCTACCTGCGGCGCGATCCCGCCAGCGGCGGCTACGCGCTCACGCTCAAGCTCTTCGAGCTCAGCCGCACCCATTCACCCTATGACGAGCTGCTGCAGACCGCGCTGCCGCTCATGCGCCAGCTCACGGACGAGATCGGGGAGTGCTGCCACCTGAGCGTGCTGCACCGTGACCGGCTGCTGGTGCTGGCGCAGTCGGAAAGCCCCAAGCCCTTTCGCCTGTCGGTGGAGGTGGGGTCGCTGCACTCCGCGGTGGGAACGGTATCGGGCCGCCTGCTGCTGGCCGCCATGCCTGATGCGGCAAGGACCAGCTTCCTGTCGATGCAGGCCGACTACCTGCGGCTGCCCGGCACTGGCCGCCAGGCGCTGATGGAGCGCCTGGCGGACATCACCGACCGGGGCTACGACCATTCCGACAGCGAGAAATTCATTGGCTGGCTGGACCTGGGCGTGGTTGTCGGCACACCTCGCTCGCGCACCCATGCGGCCCTCACTCTGGCGGCGCTCAAGCCCCAGGGCCAGAGCGACCTGCTGTGGGCGCTGCCCCAGTTGCGGCGCTGCGCCGACGAGATCGCGCGGCAGGCGGGGCTCTAGCACAGGCTGCTCTACGGTGCGTCCTTGAGATCGCATCCCATTCCGCTCCCGGGCCCAGCCGGCAGCGTTCTCCCACCCCGAAGGCAATACCTGCGATAGCGCGGGATTTCACGCGCTTCGGCGGCCATCTGCCCTCATCCCGCAAGCGCGAGGAGCCACTGCAGTGCGCGGCGCCAAACAAGCCCAGGCGCAGCCCCCGGCACCAGCGCGGAAGGGACCGCACACGGGGTAAAACCTTGTGCATTCGCGACACTGAGCAGACATGGCGGACAGCCCAAAAGCAGCTAGCATCCGCGGGCATTCGGCGAGTCGCCGGAAAGTACCTAGAAAAGATCTCCATGAGTCTGCCCTTCCTGCCGTTTTCGCGTCCCAGCATTGGTGATGCCGAGGTCGCCGCCGTCAGCGAGGTGCTGCGCTCGGGGTGGATCACCACCGGCCCGAAGAACCATGCGCTCGAAGCGCGCTTCGCCGAGCATCTGGGCGCCCGGCATGCAGTCGCGCTGTGCTCGGCCACGGCCGGCATGCACCTGACCCTGCTGGCGCTGGGCATAGGCCCTGGCGACGAGGTGATCACACCGTCGATGACCTGGGTATCCACCGCCAACATGGTCTGCCTGCTGGGCGCCACCCCGGTCTTCGTCGACGTCGACCCCGATACCCTGATGGTGTCGCCCGAGGCCGTGGCTGCGGCGATCACACCGCGCACGCGGGCCATCGTCCCGGTGCACTATGCAGGCGCCGCCTGCGACCTGGCTCCCCTGCGTGCCCTCGCCGAGCGCCACGGCGTGGCGCTGATCGAGGACGCGGCCCATGCCGTGGGTACCCGCTACCAAGGCGAGCCCATAGGCCGCCGCGGCACGGCCCTGTTCTCCTTCCACGCCATCAAGAACCTCACCTGCGCCGAAGGCGGCATGCTGGTCACCGATGACGCGGTACTGGCCGAGCGGGTGCGCCGGCTCAAGTTCCACGGCCTGGCCGTGGATGCCTTCGACCGCGAAAGCCTGGGCCGCAAGCCCCAGGCCCAGGTGGTGGAGCCTGGCTTCAAGTACAACCTGTCGGACCTGCACGCGGCGGTGGCGCTGGTCCAGCTCGACCGCATCGCTGACATCAACGCACGACGCCGCCGGCTCGCCGAGCGCTACCTGGAGCGGCTGCGCAGCCTGCCGGTGCAGCCGCTGGCGCTGCCGGCCGACCCGGACTCGCACGCCTGGCACCTGTTCATCCTGCGCATAGACCCGGCGCGCTGCGGCCTCGACCGCGATGCGTTCATGGCGGCCCTGCAGGCACGCGGCGTGGGCACCGGCATCCACTTCATCGCCACGCACCTGCACCCCTACTACCGGGAACGCTGGCCTGAGCTGCAGTTGCCGCACAGCGAGTGGAATTCGTCGCGCATCTGCTCGATCCCGCTGTTCCCCGACATGCAGGACGACGACGTGGAACGGGTGGCCACCGCCATCGAGGCCGTGCTGCAGGAGCGCGCATGAAGCCCTACCCCATCGACCGGGTGTCCGTCGTCATCCCGGTCTACAACGAGGCGGCCAGCCTGCCCGAACTGCTGCAGCGCACCCGCGCCGCCTGCGAGCAATTGCCCTGCCCCTTCGAGATCATCCTGGTGGACGACGGCAGCCGCGATGCCTCGGCCGACCTGCTGCTGGAGGCCGCCGCGCAGCCTGCCAGCCCGGTGGTGGCGGTGATCCTCAACCGCAACTACGGCCAGCACGCGGCCATCATGGCCGGCTTCGAGCAATGCACCGGCGACCTGGTCATCACCCTGGACGCCGACCTGCAGAACCCGCCGGAAGAAATCCCCCACCTGGCCGAGGTCGCCGCGCAAGGCTATGACGTGGTCGGCACGGTGCGCCAGCAGCGCCAGGACTCGGCCCTGCGCCGCCTGCCGTCCAGGCTGATCAACCACGCCGTGCAGCGCTCCACCGGCGTGGCCATGACCGACTACGGCTGCATGCTGCGCGCCTACCGGCGCAGCGTGGTGCAGGCCATGCTGGCCTGCCGCGAGCGCAGCACCTTCATCCCGGTGCTGGCCAACAGCTTTGCGCGCCATACCTGCGAAGTCCCCGTGCCGCACGCCGAACGCGAGCATGGAGACTCGCGCTACGGCTTCATGCAGCTGATCAACCTGATGTTCGACCTGGTCACATCCATGACCACCGCACCGCTGCGCCTGCTCAGCCTGTTCGGCTTCGGCATGGCGCTGGCGGGTTTCGTGCTCGCGGTGCTGCTGATCGGGCTGCGCCTGCTGCTCGGGCCTGAGTGGGCAGCCGACGGCGTGTTCGTGCTGTTTGCCGTGCTGTTCATGTTTACCGGTGCGCAGTTCATCGGCATGGGGCTGCTGGGCGAGTACCTCGGACGCGTCTACCAGGACGTTCGGGCCCGGCCGCGCTTCCACATCGAGCGCATCGTGCGCGCTCCCTCATCGTCTTCCCCCCACACTGCCTCTCCCGATCGGACATCCCCACCATGAGTTCCTGCGTCGTCTTCGCCTACCACGACATCGGCTGCGCCGGCATCGAGGCCCTGATCCATGCGGGCTACCGCATTGCCGCGGTCTTCACACATGCCGACGATCCGGGAGAAACCCGCTTCTACGCCTCGGTCGCCCAGCTCTGCGCCCGCCACGGCATCCCGGTGCATGCGCCGGAGGACGTCAACCATCCGCTTTGGCAGGAGCGCATCCGCGCGCTGGACGCGGACTTCTTCTTCTCCTTCTACTACCGCAAGCTGCTCTCACCCGGCTTGCTGGCCTGCGCACGCAAAGGCGCCTACAACCTGCATGGCTCGCTGCTGCCGCGCTACCGTGGCCGCGCGCCGGCCAACTGGGTGCTGGTCAAGGGAGAAACCGAAACCGGCGTCACCCTGCACCGCATGGTCGAGCGCGCCGACGCCGGCCCCATCGTGGCCCAGCGCCGCGTGCCGATTGCACCGGAAGACACCGCCGCCCTGCTGCATGCCAAGCTGCGCGAAGCCGCCGGCGCCCTGCTGGCCGACAGCCTGCCGGCCCTGGCCCGCGGCGAGCTGGCCGAGCACCCGCAGGACGAGCGCGAGGCCACTTACTACGGCCGCCGCACGCCCGCCGACGGCGAACTGGACTGGCAGCGCCCCGCCACCGAATTGGCCAACCTGGTGCGCGCCGTGACCCAACCCTACCCCGGCGCGTTCGGCTGGCACGGCGAGCGCAAGCTGCTGGTCTGGCAGGCGCGTGCGCTCGACCTGGACCATGGCGCCGCGCCTGGCACGGTGCTGGGCCAGGAGCCGCTGCGCATTGCCTGCGGCGCCGGTGCGCTCGAAATCCTCGCCGGCCAGCAGGGCGACCAGGGCCTGTACCTGGCCGGCACGCAGTTGGCGCGCGAATTGGGCCTGGTGGAAGGCCTGCGCCTGCGCCGAGATGCAGGCCTGCCGGTGCGGCGCACGCGGGTACTGATCCTGGGCGTCAACGGCTTCATCGGCAACCACCTGACCGAGCGTCTGCTGCGCGCCGGGAACTACGAGGTCTACGGGCTGGACATCGGCTCCGACGCCATCGAGCGTTTCCGCAGCCACCCGAACTTCCACTACGTGGAGGGCGACATCTCCATCCACACCGAATGGCTGGAGTACCACATCAAGAAGTGCGACGTGGTGCTGCCGCTGGTGGCCATTGCCACGCCCATCGAGTACACGCGCAACCCGCTGCGCGTGTTCGAGCTGGACTTCGAGGAGAACCTGAAGATCGTGCGCCACTGCGTGAAGTACGGCAAGCGGGTGGTGTTCCCGTCCACGTCAGAGGTGTACGGCATGTGCACCGACGAGCGCTTCGACGAAGACCACTCCAACCTGGTGGTCGGCCCGATCCAGAAGCAGCGCTGGATCTACTCGGCCTCCAAGCAGCTGCTCGACCGGGTGATCTGGGCCTATGGCCAGAAGGGCCTGAAGTTCACGCTGTTCCGCCCCTTCAACTGGATGGGGCCGCGGCTGGACCGCCTGGACTCCGCCCGCATCGGCAGCTCGCGCGCCATCACCCAGCTGATCCTGAATCTGGTCGAGGGCACGCCGATCAAGCTGGTCGACGGCGGCGCGCAGAAGCGCTGCTTCACCGACGTGGACGACGGCATCGAGGCACTGTTCCGCATCGTCGAGAACCACGGGGGCCGTTGCGACGGCCAGATCATCAACATCGGCAACCCCGACAACGAAGCCAGCATCCGCGAGATGGCCGAGGAGCTGCTGTCGCAGTTCGAGCAGCACCCGCTGCGCGCCCAGTTCCCGCCGTTTGCCGGCTTCCGGGAGGTGGAGAGCCGCAGCTTCTACGGCGATGGCTACCAGGACGTGGCGCACCGCAAGCCGAGCATTGTCAACGCCAGACGCGTGCTGGACTGGGCGCCTGGCATCGCCATGCCGGCCACCATCGGCAAGACGCTGGACTTCTTCCTGCGCGAGGCGGTCGAGGCCGCCCGGCGCGCATGACCGCCGCCGGCCTGCGCATCGACGTGGATACCTACCGCGGTACCCGCGACGGGGTGCCGCGGCTGCTCGACACGCTGGACGCCGCCGGTGTGCGCGCCACCTTCTTCTTCTCGGTCGGCCCTGACAACATGGGACGCCACCTGTGGCGCCTGGTGCGCCCGCGCTTCCTCTGGAAGATGCTGCGCTCGCGTGCCGCCAGCCTCTATGGCTGGGACATCCTGCTGGCCGGCACCGCCTGGCCGGGCAAGCCCATAGGCCGCCACTTCGGCCACCTGATGCGGGCGGCCCGCGCACGCGGCCACGAGGTCGGCCTGCATGCCTGGGACCACCACGCCTGGCAAGCCAACGCAGGAAGCTGGAGCACCGAACGGCTGGGCAGGGAAATCGACCGTGGCGTGCGCACGCTGCAGGACATCCTCGGCGCGCCGGTGGAATGCTCGGCCTCGGCCGGCTGGCGCGCCGACGAACGCGTGGTGCAGGCCAAGCAGGCCTTCGGCTTTCGCTACAACAGCGACTGCCGCGGCACGCACCTGTTCCGCCCGCTGCTGGCGGATGGCAGCGCCGGCACACCGCAGATTCCGGTGGACCTGCCGACCTATGACGAGGCGGTGGGCCCACAGTTGGCCAGCACGGCCTTCACCGAACGGATCGTGGAGCGCCTGGTACCGCAAGCGCTCAACGTCTACACCATCCACGCCGAGGTCGAAGGCATCCTGCTGGCCGATGAGTTTCGCCGCCTGCTGGCGCTGGCGCGCGAGCGCGGCGTGCACTTCCAGCCGCTTGGCGATCTACTGCCCAGCGACCCCGCGACACTGCCCACGGGGCACCTGCAGCGCGGCAGCCTGCCGGGCCGCGAAGGCTGGCTGGGAGTGCAGGCATGACGCTGGCACGTCCGCTGCGCCTGTGCGGCCTGTTCCTGCTGTTCGTGCTGCTGCCGCTGGGCCTGCGTGCGCTCTGGATCCCGGATGAGGCGCGCTACGCCGAGATCGCGCGCGAGATGCTCGCCAGCGGCAACTGGGTGGTGCCGCAGCAACTGGGCATGCACTACTTCGAGAAGCCGGTGGCCGGCTACTGGTTCACCGCGCTCAGCCAGATGCTGCTGGGGCAGAACCTGTTCGCCAGCCGGCTGCCCGTGGCGCTGGCCACGGCACTGAGCGCGCTGCTGGTCGGCCTGCTGGCGCAGCGCCTGTGGCAGGACCGCCGCAAGAGTGTCATCGCAGCGCTGCTCTACCTCTCCTGCCTGCTGGTGGCCGGCATGGGCATGTACATCACGCTGGACCCGCAATTGGCGCTCTGGCTGAACCTGGCCCTGCTCGGCTTCTACGGAGCCGTGACGGCCTCGACCGGCCGCAGCAGGCTGCTGGCCTGGGTCCTGGTGGGCGCCGCCTGCGGCATGGCCTTCCTGACCAAGGGTTTCGTGGCATGGCTGCTGCCGGTGCTGGTGGCAGGCCCCTACATGCTCTGGCAACGCCGGCTGGGCGAACTGCTGCGCCACGGCCCGATTGCCGTTGCGGTGGCCGTGCTCGTCGCCGCCCCCTGGGCCCTGGCCGTGCATCTGCAGGCGCCGGACTACTGGAACTTCTTCTTCTGGAACGAGCACATCCGCCGCTTTGCTGCCGAAGACGCACAGCATGGCGAACCGTTATGGTTCTACCTGCCGGTGCTGCTGATCGGTTGCCTGCCCTGGAGCGGCCTGCTGCCGCCCGCGCTGCGCCGCGCCTGGACCGAGAAGGCCGACCCGCGCGTCGGCTTCCTGCTGATCTGGCTGTTGCTACCCCTGGCGTTCTTCAGCATCAGCCGTGGCAAGCTGCCCACCTATGTGCTGCCCTGCTTCACGCCATTGGCGCTGCTGCTGGCCCACGGCCTGGTGGAACAGCTCGACCGCGGCCGCAGCGGCTGGTTCAAGGCCAACGCCGCGATCAACCTGGGCGTGGGGCTCGTCGGCGTGGCGGGGCTGCTCGTCGGCGCCAGGATGGGCATCTACGGCCCGGACGACCGGCAGGCCTTGATCCTGGCACTGGTCCTGGGCCTGGTCTGGACCGGTTTGGCCCTGGCGCAGTTCTGGCGCCCGCTGCGCCGCTGGGAATGGTCAGCACTGCCGTTGTGGCTGCTCCTGGCCTGCCTGCCGGGCCTGCTGACGCAGAACCAGGTCAACTCCAAGACGCCGACGCAATTCATCGCGGCGCACCGGGACACGCTGGCCCATGCGGACATGCTGCTCAGCAACGATGCCGGCGTGGCGGCCAACCTGGCCTGGGACCTGCACCGAACAGACATCACCATCTACTCGCGCCAGGGAGAACTGGAGTACGGGCTGGCCACCCCGGCAGGCCAGGGCCGCTTCGTGCCGCGCGACGATATCGCCCCCTGGATCGCGGACGCCCGCCAGCGCGGCAGCGTGGCCGTGGTGCTGCGCTTTGCCGGCCCGCAGGACCCTGAACTGCTGAGCCTGCCCGCAGGCGAGGCCCAGCGCCATGTCAGCAACAAGCTGGCGCTGCTCGTCTACCCCCGGATGACGTCACCATGACCTGGCTGCTGGTGGCCGCCGTATGCCTGCTGACCTGCGCCGGCCAGATCGCCCAGAAGATCGCCGTGTCCCGCTGGCGCGGCCAAACGCCCAGCCTCGCCGGCCGGCTGCGCTCCCCCTGGCTGTGGCTGGCACTCGCCAGCATGGGGCTGGGGCTGCTCCTCTGGCTGCTGGTACTGCAGCGCCTGGAGGTGGGCATCGCCTACCCCATGCTGAGCCTCAACTTCGTGCTGGTCACGCTGGTGGCCCGCTATGGCTTTGGCGAACCCACCGACCGCCGGCACTGGCTGGGCGTGGCGCTGATCGTGGCAGGCGTTGTCGCCATGGGGGCCTCGGCATGACCGCGCGCCACGGCCTGGGACTGGCCTGCGCCGCATGCAGCGTGCTGCTGGTGAGCGCCGCGCAGCTTGCCATGCGCTGGAGCATGACGCGCCTGCCGGGGCTCGGTGCATGGCCGCAGTGGCTGGCGGCCCCGCCTTCGGCCCTGGGCATGCTGGTACTGGGGATCTGCGGCTACGCCGTGTCGCTGGTCTGCTGGATGGCCGCGCTGAACCACCTGCCCCTGAACCGGGCCTATTCGCTGCTGGCACTGAGCTATCCGCTGGTCTATGTCGGCGCCGCGTTGCTGCCCGGCCTGGGCGGCGCCCTGAGTCCGGGCCGCACTTGCGGCGTGCTGCTGATCCTGCTGGGCGTGCTGCTGGTCAATGCGCGCCGCTCCCCTCCCCCTGCTTCCTGAAGAGAGCCCCCCATGAACATCACCGTATTCGGTGTCGGCTATGTCGGCCTGGTGCAGGCTGCCGTCCTCGCCGAGGTCGGCCACGACGTCGTCTGTATCGACATCGACAGCCGCAAGATCGAGCGCCTTCGGGCAGGCCACGTGGATATCTACGAACCGGGCCTGGAGGAGCTGGTACGCGAGAACCTGGCCGCCGGTCGGTTGCAGTTCACCAGCGATGCGGCCGTGGCCGTGGCCCATGCCACCGTGCAGTTCATTGCCGTGGGCACGCCGCCCGGCGCCGACGGCTCCGCCGATCTGGGCAGCGTCTTCGCCGTGGCGCAGACCATCGCGCAGCTGCGTGAACAGCCGGTCGTCATCGTCGAGAAGTCCACCGTGCCGGTGGGCACTGGCGACCGCCTGCGGACGCACATCGACCAGTTGCTGGCGGACATGGGCAAGTCCCTGGATTTCCAGATCGCGTCCAACCCCGAATTCCTCAAGGAAGGCGCAGCCATCGCCGACTGCAAGCGGCCCGACCGCATCATCGTGGGCAGCAGCGATCCCGGCGTGCGGGAGCTGCTGCGCGAACTCTACGCCCCGTTCAACCGCAACCATGACCGCATGATGTTCATGGACCTGCGCAGCGCGGAACTGACCAAGTACGCCGCCAATTGCATGCTGGCGACCAAGATCAGCTTCATCAACCAGATCGCCGAGCTCGCCGGCAAACTGGGTGCGGACATCGAATCCGTGCGCCTGGGCATGGGCGCCGATCCACGCATAGGCTACGACTTCATCTACCCGGGCTGCGGCTACGGCGGCTCCTGCTTTCCCAAGGATGTGCAGGCCCTGATCCACACCGCGCGCGCCAGTGGCTGTGCAAGTGACCTGCTGCAGGCGGTAGAAGACGTCAACCAGCGGCAGAAACACAAGATGTTCGAGCAGGTGCAGCAGCATTTCGGCGGCGACCTGCGCGGCCGTACCTTCGCGCTCTGGGGGCTGGCCTTCAAGCCCCGCACCGACGATATGCGCGCCGCCCCGAGCCGCACGCTGATGGAAGCGCTGTGGGCGGCCGGTGCGCGGGTGCGCGCGTTCGACCCGGTGGCCATGCCCGAGGCACAGCGGCTCTACGGCCCGGACGAACGCCTGCAGCTCATGGGTACGCCGGAGGCTGCCCTGTCCGGCGCGGATGCCTTGCTGATCTGCACCGAATGGCAGGTCTTCAAGGCACCGGACTTCGAGTTCATCGCGCACCAGCTCAAGCAGCCGGTCATCTTCGACGGGCGCAACCTCTACGACCCCGAACGGCTGGCACGCTACGGCCTGCGCTACTTCGGCGTGGGTCGCAGCAACCAGGCATAGGGCCAGGCATCCAGCCGCCCCGTGGCATGCCACACGTGCCCGCGCTATGCTCAGCCAAATACAGGGGTACTGGCCATGATCACCTACTTTTCCCTCCCGGCGGTTGCCGCCCCGTCTACTGGACATCCGCAGCGGATCGCATGCCATGTCCGTTGAAGCGGCTATGGACACGGCCTGCAGCGGCAATCTGCATTGCCTCATGGCGCTGGCGGAGGCGCAGGCCTGCCATCTGCCGGAGGCGGACCTGCGCGCAATCCTCGACGCGATGGCGCAGGAGTTCGGGCAGCCTGTCGTCCGGGCGGGCGACTCCTTTGCGGGCCTGACGCCTGCGGGAGAACGGGTGCTGGCGTGGGCGCGCCGTTTCCACGGCGAATGCACGGACCTGCGGCAGGAGCTGCGCGCAGAAGCCATCGCGCCGCTGCTGCAGCGGCGCTCCGTTTCACCCCGGCGCCTGCAAGCCCCCGGTCCGGACCCAGAGGCGATCGGACTGATGCTGCAGGCGGCACTGCGCGCCCCCGACCATGGCGGCCTGCACCCGTGGCGGGTCATCGAATTCCAACACGGCGAGCGCGACGCGCTGGCGGAGTGCTTCGTGCAGGAGAAACTGCGGCGCGACCCGCTGGCACCCGCCGACGACCTGGCCCGCGCTCGCCAGCATGCGACCCAGGCACCGACCCTGCTGGCCTTTGTCGTTGCGCCGCAGGCACGCAGCAAGACCCCGGTGCGCGAGCAGTGGCTGACGGCGGGCGCAGCCCTGGGCAACCTGCTCAATGCAGCGCATCAGCTCGGCTTCGGTGCCATCGTGCTCAGCGGCGAACGCTGCCATGACACGCGGCTCATGGCCCAGCTCGGCATACGGCCGCATGAGTTTCTGGCGGGCTTTGTCAGCCTCGGCAGCTTGGCGGAGGCGCCACCCCCCATCCCGCAGGCTGCGCCGCTTCAGCGATGGTCGCGCTGGCTGCCAGGTGCGCCGGCGCCATCTCCGCGCGTTCGAGACCTTGCCCCACCACCGCATTCCCATCCGGACTGACCCGCGCGCCGCGCGTCACACGGGTGGCCCGCTGCCAGACCCAGATCTACGCATATACAGTGGTAGCCACCCGGCGCCGGCCTGACCGCAGCGGCCACTATCGCCGCTCAGCGGACAGCGTCGGCGGCAGTGAACACCTCGATGCTCTGCAAGTTGGACACCGACCGGCCCAGCTTGGTGTCACCCGGCACGACCAGGCGCGCCACGCCGTTGCGCCCCAGTGGCGCGCCGTCAACGCTGTAGGCCACCAGCGCTGTGCGGTTGCCAACGCCCGGATCGATCTCGCCCAGAGACACCAGCGCCTTGTAGCCATCGCTGCCGGTCGCCACCGCGTACATGGCCAGGGTGGCATTCTTCACCGTACTGTCGTAACGCAGGCCCGTCACCGTGTTCAGCAGGGTCCAGAGACTCACACCCGTGTAGACACTGCCTCCCACGGTCTGCGCGGTAGCCGGCAGGGCCTGCAGCGCGGCCAGGTCGAACTGGCGGGGCGCCGTCACCGCACCGGAGACAGCCACGCTCGGCGCAACGCCACTGCCACTGCCACTGCCACTGCCACTGCCGACAACAGAACTACCGGAAGCCTTGACGTCCAGACGGGCCAGCGCGGAGACATAGCGCCCCCCTGTGACGTCGCCAGGCGCCGTGATGCGCAGGGGCTCATCGGAACTCCCCAACGAGCTGGAGACGCCATTAAGGGTTTCGGCGTAGGCAACAAGACTGGCCATATTGCCAAAATCGGGATGCAGTTCCCCGAGCGAAAAAACGACTTTGTAGCCATTGGCGCCCGTGGCCAGCAGATAGCGATTGAGAACGTCGTTCTTCTTCGAAGCATCAGTCTGGATACCTGCGCCATCGAGCAGCGCCCATGTACCGACTCCGGTATAGCTGCGGACCTGCGAGCTGGTGACGATAGTGGAAGACGCCGTCGTGGCAGGCAGCCGCCGTAGCGCCGACCCCGAATAGTCCGCTGGCCGATCGACAGCTCCAGCCAACTGAAGCTGCCGGCCATCAGCCCCTCCGCCACACCCTGCCAACAGCAGCGCGACGGCACCCAACAGCCCCCTGATACGTCCGATCATCTTGCCGACCTCCATGTTGGTTTCTTCAGTGAATTTTCCCCGTTATATTCATTCTGACACATTGAAATCCGCTGGAATCCATGCCTTACCCTACGGCCTCCACAGCCCTGAGCATCCACTGCCCATGAAATCGAAAGTGCAGTTGCGCCTGCGCGTCTACCGCGATGACAGCATCGCCATCGGCCCCGGCAAGGTGCAGCTCCTGGAGGCCATTGCCGAGACCGGCTCCATCTCGGCGGCGGCGCGCCAGCTCGGCATGTCCTACCGGCGGGCGTGGCTGCTGGTCGACGAGATGAACCGCGCCCTCAGCAGCCCGGCCGTGAACACCGCCGCCGGCGGCGCCCATGGGGGAGGCACCGCCCTCACCACCGTCGGCCAGAAGATCCTGCTGCACTACCGTGCCATCGAGAACACCGCGCGCACCGCCGCTGCCGCCGACATCGCGGCACTGACGCGGCTGCTGGCGCCATGAACGTCATCAGCTGCCGCCCCATCGGCGTGGTCCACAGCCGCTTCACCGACACCCGCGGCATGCCGATACAGACCGCCGGGGCACCGGAGGAGCCAGGACGTGTGGAGGTCTTTGCCGAGTTCACCCCGGGCCTGCGCGACATCGAAGGATTTGACTACCTGATCCTGCTAACCCACCTGCACCTCCAGACGCATGAATCGCTGGAGGTGGTGCCCTTTCTCGACCACACGGCGCATGGCGTGTTTGCCACGCGCGCGCCCGCGCGGCCCAATCGCATCGGACTGTCCATCGTTCGCCTGCTGTCGGTGGACGGCCCGATGTTGCACTTCACGGGCAACGACATGGTGGACCAGACTCCGGTGCTGGATATCAAGCCCTATGTGCCGCGCTTCGATGTACGCCATACCGAGCGGATCGGCTGGTTCACGGGCCGGCTGGAGCAACTGCCCTCGGTTCAGTCCGATGACCGTATGGCCTGACGCGTAGGCAGGAAGGAGCCAGGGGTTCTCCCCGTGATTGCAACCATCCGTTATATTCCATTGGACATGGCGAATAGTCTGCTTGCATCCATGGACTGGTTTCCGCTGGTTCTCTCATTGAAGGTGGCCGCACTGGCCACCGTGCTGGCGCTGATCGCCGGCGTAGCACTAGGCTGGATATTTGCGCGCAAGCGCTTTCCCGGCAGTTCGGTGCTGGAGGCGGCCTGCATGCTGCCGCTGGTGCTACCCCCCACCGTGATCGGCTATGCCATCCTGGTGGCAGCGGGACGCCGCAGTCCGCTGGGCGCATGGCTGCGCGAGCATCTCGACTACACCATCATCTTCAGTTGGCACGGTGCCGTCGTCGCATCGGCCGTGGTGGCCTTGCCGCTGGTGCTCAAGTCTGCCAGCGCCGCCTTTGCCAACGTCGACCGTTCGCTGGAGGCAGCCGCAAGCACGTTGCGCCAATCGCCGCTGTCCGTGTTCCTGCGCGTGACCCTGCCGCTGGCCTGGCCGGGCATCCTGGCCGGCACGCTGCTGGCGTTCGCCCGCGCCATGGGGGAATTCGGTGCATCGCTGATGGTGGCAGGCTCCATCCCCAAGCAGACCCAGACGTTGTCGATGGCGATCTACGACGCCGTGCAGGCCGGCCATGACGACATGGCGCTGCTGCTGGTCAGCATCACCTCGCTGCTGTCCATCACCGTGCTGGTGCTGTCGAACCGCTTCTTTTCCCTTCGTTGACACCCAAGGAGTTCCCTATGCGCCCATTTCGTCTCTTGTCCCTGGTCATCGCGCTGGCGCTTCCGTTGGCGGTGTCCGCCCAGCAGGTCACCGTCTCTGCCGCCGCCAGCCTGACCGATGCATTCAAGGAGCTGGCGCCGAAGTTCGAGGCCAGCAAGCCCGGTGCCACCCTGCGCTTCAATTTCGCCGCCTCAGGTGCGCTTCTGCAGCAGATCAGCCAGGGTGCGCCGGTGGACGTGTTCGCCAGCGCGGACCAGGAAACTATGGACCGGGCCGTGCAGCAGAAGCTCATAGACACCGACAGTCGCCGCAACTTCGTCACCAATAGCCTGGTGCTGATCGAACCCGCCCAGGGCGGCGCCGGCGTCAAGACCCTGCAGGATCTGACAGGCACAGCCGTCAAGCGCATCGCAGTAGGCAAGACGGCCACCGTGCCGGTGGGCCGCTACACCAAGCAGGTACTGGACGGCGCAAGACTGTGGGAACCGCTGGAGCCCAAGTTCGTGCAGGCCGACAGCGTGCGCCAGGTACTCGACTATGTGAGCCGCGGCGAGGCCGAGGCGGGCTTCGTCTACCGCACCGATGCGGCGATTGCCGGCGACAAGGTCAGGATCGTGCTGACCCCATCGGGCCATACACCGGTGAGCTACCCCGTGGCGACCGTGGCCGACAGCAAGCAGAAGGCGCTGGGCCAGGACTTCATCGCCTTTCTGAATTCCGACGCGGCCCAGCAGGTACTGGCACGCTACGGCTTCGGCAAGCCCTGAGGCCGTGATCGACGTCGATCTGCGCCTGTCGGTAGCCGATGGCCGCCGGCGCTTCGATCTGGCGGTCCGCTTTGCCACGGACGTTCCGTTTGCCGCCCTGTATGGGCCATCGGGCTCCGGCAAATCACTCACGTTGCAGGCCATCGCCGGCCTGCTGCGGCCGACCGCGGGCCATGTGCGCCTGGACGGACGCACGCTGTATGACTCGGCGACCGGCATCGATCTAGCGCCGCCCGCGCGCCGCATCGGTTATCTGTTCCAGCACTACGCGCTGTTTCCCCATCTATCGGTGCGCGACAACATCGCCTTCGGGCTGACCTCGTGGCGGCAGCGCCGTCTAGCCGAGGAAGACCATGCCATGGTCAACAGCCTGCTGGACAGCTTCGGCCTGCGCGACATGGCGCACAGCCGGCCCCTGACGCTCTCCGGCGGCCAGCAGCAGCGCGTCGCCCTGGCCCGCGCACTGGCCTGCCGGCCCCAGGTACTGCTGCTGGACGAGCCCTTTGCCGCGCTCAATCCGATGCTGCGCAGCAGCTTGCGCCAGGAGTTGGCGGAAGTGCGGCGGCGCTGGAACATCCCTGTGCTGATGATCACCCACGACATCGACGACGTGCTGGAATTGGCAGATGTCGCCTTCATCTACCAGCAGGGCCAGGTCGTGCGGGAGATCGACATGCGCAACGCGCAAAGCCGCGACCTCACGCTGCAACAGCTTGGAATCCCCGCTGACCCGACCGAGTCGCCCATGCGCCAGAAGCTGCGCAGCCTGCTGCAAGGCGCCGTATCACGATAGCCTGCAGCCTATATCGGGGGAGATGGTGAGTGGGAGCTGGTGGCAGGCTTGCGAGCCGGCCATCATGCACAGTGCGATCCACCAGCCTACGATCCCGCGATAGGGGAACAATGGCGGACAGCTCAATGCACGGCAGTCACGCTGGCGCGTCCGCCCCATCCTCTGCGCTGGTCGGGCTGGCCACACCACTGTCGGCGGGGTGCAACTCAACACGGCCGCGTCCGTTGCGCTTGGCCCGGTAGCACGCGACATCCGCGTCGCGTACCAGGCTCTCCGCATCTTCGCTAGCCCCGCAGAATGTGCGCACGCCCACGCTCGCACCAACGTGAAAACGCAGACCGCCGGTATCAAAGGCATCGCCTCCCAGGGCCTGCACGATCTTCAGGCCCACCGCGCGCGCCTGGGCACTTCCCGTATTGCGTAGCAGCACCACAAACTCGTCGCCCCCCAGGCGCACCACGGTGTCAGATGCACGCACGACCTGGCGCAATCGATCGGCGACCTGGCGCAGCACCTGGTCGCCCGCAGCATGGCCGGCCTGGTCGTTCACTGCCTTGAAACCGTCCAGGTCGATGAACAACAGGCTGTGCGGTCCTGCGCTAGCGGCCAGTTCCTGCATCTGGCCATGCAGGCTGCGCCGATTGGCCAACCCGGTGAGCGGATCATGGTGGGTCTCACTGCGAAGTTGGTCGGTGAGCTCGCGCAGTTGCGCTTCGCGTTCGCGCGCCTGGCGCTCGGCACCCCGCAGCGCCGCTTCATAGTGTTTGCCGGCGCTGATGTCGGAATGCAGGGCATAGCTGTTTCCGCTCGCCGTTCGGTTGGCGGTCACGCGCATCCACCGCCCTTTTGGCAAAGGTACCTCGTAGGGCGCCCCCAGGAAACGCGAGCCATCGCGCAGCGCAGCGGCCACATCCTGCGCACGCACGGCGCGCTCCTCCGCATCGGCGTCGCTCCAGAGTGCCATGATCAGCTCCGCATAGCTGCGGCCCATGACGGCCGCCTTGGTGGCAAAGCCGTACATCGAGACGAATTGGTCGTTGGCAAACAGGATGCGGTCCTGGTCATCGACAACCAGCGCTCCCTGGCTGACGTTCTCCAGCAGGTCTCGCGCGTCGGGCGTGTGCAGATCGTGCAGCATGCCTTGCTCCGGGCGATGCTCGCTGGGCCACGCCTCCGCCGCCGAGAGGTTGTGCCAAATGCGGATGCGCGAGCCATCCGGCTCCAGTACGGCCGACACGCGCAACCAGCGGCCACGATGCTGGAACACGAAGGGCTGAGTCTGGGTCCGGTGCCGCTGGATGCCGTCGGCAATCCAGCGTTCGATCTGCTCGGCACTTTCGTCAGGCGCCCGCAGCGCATAGAAGCGCCGCAGGTTCTCGCGATAGGGCTCGCCCACGTGCATGGCGCCATCATGCTCCGGGAAGAAGCGCAGGAAGGAATTGTTCCAGAGCACCGCATGGTCATCGGTGTCCAGCACATACATGGCGATCCCCAAAGCATCGAGCAGCTTAGCGACGAGGTAGAGATGCTGGAGCATGCGGCACAGAGTGTCTGGAGTGAGAGGCGCCTGATGGCTACTCTATCGCAAGCGATGCGCTCAACATGCACAGACAGAGCCCCTCGGAGCCCATGTCATGATGGTCTGGCCCCACTCTATCCAGCTGCGTTCTCCGCGGCACCAGGGCGTCTCATCAACAGAATCCCGCACGCCAGCAAGAGCACCTGAATAGGCGGGCATATGCGGAAGATACGCACGGCAAGACGCCCAGTGGAAACGCGTCAAGGGCTCGTTGCCTGCGCCTGGAGCTGCCTGGGGTATGCGGACCGGGGACAAACCGGCTATTCGTGGATGCCGCGTGATTTCGCTACCGAGCAGGCGTCCACGGGGGTGCGAATCTGCTCTGGCGCTTTGGCGATTGGCCCCTTGAGCCCCCTATGTCCGGGCTGTGCGCCCGGGATTTGAAAGCGTTCGAAACCATCAGATCCCATTTGGCGGAACGGATGGCATAAGACAAAGAAAAAGCGGCCCGAGAGCCGCTTGTCCATTTGCCTACTGGCGGAGAGGGTGGGATTCGAACCCACGGTACGTTTGCACGTACGCCTGATTTCGAGTCAGGTACATTCGACCACTCTGCCACCTCTCCTGTGTGTCGAAGCGCGGATTCTAGCAGAGCGCGCGGGCGTGTCCGTAGCCGTGGCGCGCAAACGGGCCAGGACGTGGCGCCGCGCGCGGCTCAAGCATGGCGCCGCCGCATGCGGGCCATCGCGAACATGGCAATCACCAAAGACAGGCCGACCAAGGCCCACTCGGACAGCGTGGGGATGCTCGGGGCCGGCGCGACCACGACGACCGCGGACACGCCCGTGATGCCGTTTGCGACCGTGTCCGTGGCAGTGACGGTGTGGCTGCCCGGTGTGCGGAACGTTGCAGAGAAGGTCCCGACACCATTGCCAAGGCCCGCGTCGGCCGGCAAGACCGCCGCGCCGTCCGAGCTGCTGAAGTGCACGGTGCCCGCATAGTCTGGATTCACGTATCCGTTGGCATCAAGCGCCTTGACCGTCAGGCTCACCCCGGCGCCCTGCACCGCGCTGGAGGGCGCAGACACCGCGTAGTGGGTCACTGGGCCGACGATGGCATAGTGGATAGCGCCGTTCCACACCCGGGGCTGATACACCGCGCCGGTTCCTTGGGTGAATGGATACTCCAGGCCGCCGCCTTCATAGAAGGTCAGGTTGGCATCGGACGAGAATACATTTCCGACCCCAGTGCCATTGGAATAATTCAGGCTGACCGTGCTAATGTTCGATGTAATATAAAACGCATAGCGCTGATTGGCTGGCAATATGAAGGGAGCATCCAGCGCCACCGGTACAAAGCCGCCGGTATAGACGACAGGCTTGGTCTGTATCAGCGTCCAGTCATTCGGGCTATTGGCGAAGCCAACCCAGGTCCCGGCCTTGTAGTAGATCTGGATCGTAGTGTCCCCCATGGGGCTCACATCGAACTGGGTGATGGCTATGGGCTTGTTGGCCTCGAGGTCAAACATGTTGCCTCGATGGTTGTTCCCTGCCGTATTGGACGCATTCAGCACATCTGCCTGGGTGGCACTTGACAACAACATGGCCATTACCACGCAGGCGCGCTGCAACAGGCATTTAATCGATGGCATATTTACCCCTTTATCGAATATAAAATCCTGCAAATGCGGCATCCGGCATTTATCGACAATCAACATTGAGATCGATAAGAAAAATATTCAGATGAAGCCGCTGCTGCAAACCCAGCCAACGCCGCATGGTCTGGTTTGATTTGAAAGCGCCATGGTGACGAGCGCCGCGGATTCTGCAGCGCTCCCTGCGGTCTGTCTGTCCCCAGAATTGGGGACAAAACCATAGTCGGGAGCCGCTCCTGGAGGCCCTAGCGGGGCAGCGCGCCGCGCCTGCTGCGCTCCTGGTCCACCGGAATCATCAGGCGCACCCGTGTCCCAGGCTGCGCCGCCTCGAAACCGATCATTCCGCCCAGTTCCGTGGCCCGGCGTTCCTGGTTGGCCAGCCCGCGCCCGCGGCGCTGCCGCCCCTCCTCCGGATCGAACCCCGGTCCGTTGTCGGTGATCGTGACCCATACCCATCCTCCGTCGAGGCCCGTGGCGACACGGATCTCCGTGGCCTGGGTGTGCTTGAGGATGTTGGCGAATGCCTCCTGCAGGATGCGCAGGATGTGCAGCGACTTGCGCGGATCCAGCCAGTCCAGCCTGGGCACTTCCGTCACTTCCCAGTGCAGCAGGATGCCTGCTGCCTTCAAGCGCGGGCCGAGGCGGTAGCGCAGCGTCGCCAGCAACAGCAGCAGGTCGGCGTCGACCGGCTCCAGCGAGTCGATGGCCAGTTTCAGGTCGTCGATGCAGCTCTTCAGCAGGCCACTGAGGTCCACATTGCCGCGCTGCCCGCTCTCCACCACCCGCAGCGCACTGGTCAGCGACGAGCCCAGGCCATCATGCATGTCCTGCATCAACCGCTGCCGCTCCTCGATCAAGGTCTGGCGCATCTCCACCTGGTGCAGGCGCTCGTAGCTCTGCTTGAGCTCCACCTCGCGCGCCCGGACGCGCTCTTCCAGGCCGGCATTGGCCGACTCGATATCGTCCATGCCCCGCAGGTAGCGGCGGAACAGGATGTAGATGCAAGTGAGCGCGAAGACCAGGGCCGCATGCGGCGTGAAATAGACGCTCTCGGCATCGGTGAAGTACAGCAGCCTGACATAGTCCGCCACGCCGCCGACAAAGGTGATCGTGAAGGCGCCAGCCAGCAGCGCCGCATCCACCGAGCGCGTGCGCCAGGCCAGGATGCAGCCGTTGACCGAAACGACCAGCGCCATCGCCATCACCATGAGATAGGCCGTCTGCCGCGCTACCAGCAGGTTCGGCAGATGCAGGAAACCCGCCGGCAGGGACACCACCGTCAGCAAGCAGCCCATAGCCACCAGGCCGGACATCAGCACCGGCTGGCGCCGGCCGTGCAGCAGGCGCAGCAGCTGGTGGGTGCAGACGATCTGCCACACCAGTGCGTTGAGGGTCAGCCAGACGAACCACACGTCCGGCACCGGCAGGCGCTCGATGCCCAGTTCGAAATGCCAGCGGCGCAGCATGCTGAGGAGCGAAATCGCAAAGATCAGGTGGCCCGGGTAACGCCGCCGCACCACCCACACGCCCAGCGCGAAGACACCCACCAGCACGAAGGCGGCGCTCATCATGAAGGGCATCTGCACCTCCAGGAAATCCTTGCGCTCTGCCAGCGTCGCCACTTGCGCCGGCTCGCCGACGTAGAAGGAAGACAACGCCCCGGCCTGCGCCCCCGACCGGTCGATGCGCACCAGCAGAGTCCTGGGCGGCGTGCCGTCCATGCCCTGGCTCAGGGGGAACATGACGGCCGGATGCGTGAACAGGTTCCACACCGGCGAACCAGGCGACTGGTAGACCAGGCGCCCGTCAGCGTAGATCGCCAGGTATCCCGCCGCCAGCCAGCGCGGCAGGTAGAAGCGCGTCGCCCCGCGAACCTCTTCCAGCGCGTCCAGGCGTATCCGTATCCAGGTGGTCTGCAAGCCCGGCAGGGCATTGCGCGGCAATGCGAGGGGAAGCGCGGTCGGCTCCCAGCGGCCCGCCAACTGCGCCTCGTCCACCGCCTCCAGCACTGGGGCCGAGTGCATCCGGGCAGGTGTGTCGCGCAGGATCTCTGCCTGCGTGCCATGCAGCGGCGGCGATGGCGCAGGCGCGGCCCACCCGGCCGTTGCCGGCCAGACCAGCCAGGCCACGGCCAGAAGACATACCTCATGGAGGCAGGAGACCCAGTTGCCGAGCTTCATGAAGCAATCCGGCGCGCGAACTCGCCTTGGGCTTGCTGTGGATGCGGCGCCCGCAGGTCTGCACGGTGTGAGGGGCCGCCTGCATGTACGCGGCGATCTCGTCCAAGGCACAGCCCTTGGTGATCATCTCCAGCGTCTCGCGCGCGCGCCCGGACAGCACGACGCACGGGCCCGCCCGGCTGGCCACCCCGGCCGCCGGTCCAACGCCTGGCGCGGGCTGCCAGTTCCTGCCCCCGGGTGCGTGGGCCGAACGCGCAGCACCGCGCAAGCCCATCAGGATCCGCCGCTCGATCGGCCCGCACCAAGTCCGGAGCGGATCGCACCGCGCCGACTACCAGTTCCCGGATGACCCGGTCATGCTCGACCCAGGCGACAGGGATGCGCGTATCCGGCAGGGTGGGCTTGGCAACGGTCATGGGGCTCGATCCTCCTACAAATTGCCGACTCGGGATGGCTTTGTCCCGTGTTCCTGCAGCGCCCGGGATTCCTGCAGAAGTCGGCTCCGGGAGACAGTCCTGCACGCACGCCAGCCTTGCCTGAGGCGCGCTCCCAAGAGGCCGTTTCCGGCTCCGACCCCATGGCGCTCCAGAACCCGGATACGCGCTGCCAGCTGCGCAAAATCCGGCGCCCATTGCCACCTGGCGGCACAGGCGCGCACCAATATCAAATTGTTACATTGCTGCGCTACAGTCTGAAATCTTCAAGAGCCTCCTCCTGGTCTGCAGCGTCCCCGATCGCAGCATATTCAGGAATGGGGCTGGATGGAGGACCATACCCGGCACCCGCCAGGCGAATCGTGTAGCCCACAAGAACATCCATGAAATCCATCGCCAAGACCATCACAGCGATTGCGCTGCTCCTGGCCAGTGCCGGCCCCACCGCAGCGGCCCCGGTGACCATCACCAGCGTGGCGAGCGATAGTTTTGAGTACCCCGACGGCAGCAACTTGACCGGCCTGGGAAATTCGAACGCCGGCTGGACCTCGGCATGGCTCTCGGACAGCGCCACCTTCACCGACTTCCGCACCAGTGCCGGCACCCTCAGCTATCCCGGCATCACATCGGCAGGCGGACGCATCGTCTACTTCGCCGGCACCGCGTTGAACGACGCCGCGCGGACCCTGCCGCTGGTCGACTCGGGTGTCGTCTTCGTAAGGTTCCTGGCCCAGTTTGGCGCCGCGAGCGGCGGCGGCACTCCCACGCTGCGATTCTCTGCCGGGGGCGCCCTGACAGGCGGTATTGGCGGCAACGGCAACTGCGGAAGCAGCCCCAACGCCCGGTACTCGATATTGGACGCTGGCCTGGACACCGTGGGCTGCACCGCCGGCAGCCTGCTGGGAACCCAGTCGTTGGTGTTGGTGCAGATCGACTACACGCAGATGACGACCAGGCTCTGGGTGAATCCCGACCTGGCCACCTTCGACTACCTGAACCCGCCCGCAGCGCAAACGCAGGCCAACGGATTGGCGCCAGCGATGGACAGGATCGCGCTCTACAGCCGATCGCCCGCCTCCTTCGACGAATTGGCGATCTTCCGCGTGGCCCCGGCCGCGGCACCCGTGGCGCAGCCGGTGCCCGGCCTCCCCTGGCCGGGCGTGCTGGCGCTGGGGCTGTTCATCCTGCTGGCCACGGCCCAGGTGCACCACCGGCGCGCCCGGGCCGGACGCATCAGCCGGCCTTGAGGGTCGTGACGCCGCCCATGTAGGGCCGCAGCGCCTCGGGCACGGTGATGGAGCCGTCGGCGTTCTGGTGGTTCTCCAGCACGGCCACCAGCGTGCGGCCCACGGCCAGGCCGGAGCCGTTGAGGGTGTGCACGAACTCGTTGCGGCCCTGGGCATTCTTGAAGCGGGCCTGCAGGCGGCGGGCCTGGAAGGCTTCGCAGTTGCTGACCGAACTGATCTCGCGGTAGGTGTCCTGCGCTGGCAGCCAGACTTCCAGGTCATAGGTCTTGGCGGCGCCAAAGCCCATGTCGCCGGTGCAGAGCGACACCACGCGGTACGGCAGGCCGAGCTTCTGCAGCACGGTCTCTGCGTGCCCCACCATCTCGTCCAGCGCCTGGTAGCTCTTCTCGGGATGGGTGACCTGCACCATCTCGACCTTGTCGAACTGGTGCTGGCGGATCAGCCCGCGCGTGTCGCGCCCGGCGCTGCCGGCTTCCGAGCGGAAGCAGGGCGTGTGCGCGGTCAGGCGGATCGGCAGCGCGTCCTCGGCCACGATCTCGTCGCGCACGAAGTTGGTCAGCGGCACCTCGCTGGTGGGGATCAGGTAGAGCGCGGCGTTGTCGGGCACAGGCTCGCCGTCCTGGCCGCCCTTCTTGGCGGCGAACAGGTCGCCCTCGAACTTGGGCAACTGGCCGGTGCCGCGCATGGAGTCGGCATTGACGATGTAGGGCACGTAGCACTCGGTGTAGCCGTGCTGCTCGGTCTGCAGGTCCAGCATGAACTGGGCCAGCGCCCGGTGCAGGCGCGCCACCGGGCCCTTCATGACCGTGAAGCGCGATCCCGCAAGCTTGGTGCCGGTGTCGAAGTCCAGCCCCAGCGGGGCGCCCAGGTCGACATGGTCCCGCACCGGGAAATCGAACTTCTTCGGTGCCAGGCCGTGCGGCGCCCAGCGGCGCAGCTCGACGTTGCCCGACTCGTCCGTGCCCAGAGGCACGCTCTCGTGCGGCAGGTTGGGTACGGCCAGCAGCAGGGCCTGCAGCTCGGACTGCAGCGCGTCGAGCCGGGTGGCGGAGGACTCCAGCTCGTCCTTGATTACGGCCACACGGGCCATCAGGTCGTCGGCGGGTTCGCCCTTGGACTTGCGCTGGCCGATCTGCTTGGAGGCGCTGTTGCGCTCGGCCTGCAGCTCCTCGGTGCGGGTCTGCAGCGTCTTGCGCTCGGCTTCGAGCGCGGCGAAGGCCGCGCCATCGAGGAAGGTCTGGCCCGGCTTGCGGGCTTCGAGGCGCGCGAGCACGGAGTCGAGGTCGCGCCGGAGAAGGGTGATGTCTAGCATGCGGCGATTGTAGTTTTCAGGCATGGCGGCCGCCGGACTACCATGTGCCAGGCCAGAAGCAGGAGATCGCCATGTTCTACATCTATGGGCTCGGAGGGCGCGGCTACAGCGGTGATGCCGAGGGCCTGCCCCCCGTATCGCCGCTGCGGCGGGTACAGCCGGGCGAAGCCGTGGGAGTGTTCCTGCCGCCCCCCGACACGCCCCCGGCGGCGCGCCCGCACGGTGGCGTGGCCCAGGACGCCATGGCCGCCTATGCCCCGCCAGTGCGCAGCACGCCGCGCCTGGTGCGGCAGGTGTCCGAGCTGATGACGCCACGGGTGCTGAGCGTGCAGGCCGGCGCCACCCTGGCCGAGGCGCTGCACGAACTGGACGCAGGCGGCGTCGGCCAGGCGCCGGTGCTCGACGCCCAAGGGGAACTGGTGGGCCTGCTGACGCGTGCCCACTTGCTGGCCGCGGGAACCGATGCCGGCGCAACGCTCGTGCATGCGCACATGCTGTCCCCCGTACCGGCCGTGGCGCCCACCACGGACGTACGGCGGGTGGCGCAGGTGCTGGTGGCGCACGAACTGCCCGGCCTGCCGGTGGTCGACGAGAAAGGCGCCCTGCGAGGTTTCATCGCCCGCGGCGACCTGCTGCGGGCGATGGTGGCAGACCCGCCGCTGGATCTGTGGGGCTAGGGCAGGTCGTGCGCCTCGAGCTTCAGGCCCTTGGGCAGGGGGAACTTCACCGTCTCCTCGATGCCGTCCATCTTGCGCACCGAGACCGCGCCCAGCGCGCGCATGCGCTCTATCACCTGGTTCACCAGCAACTCGGGCGCCGAGGCGCCGGCGGTCAGGCCGATACGGGTCTTGCCCTCGAACCAGGCGGACTGCAGCTCGTCCGCCGAATCGACCATGTAGCTCTCGGTGCCCAGGCGCATGGCCAGCTCGCGCAGGCGGTTGCTGTTGGAGCTGGTCGGGCTGCCGACGACGATCACGAGCTCCACCTGCGGGCTCATGATCTTGACGGCGTCCTGGCGGTTCTGGGTGGCGTAGCAGATGTCCTGCTGCTTGGGCTCGCGCACCTGCGGGAAACGCGCGCGCACGGCGGCCGAGATCTCGGCCGCGTCGTCCACGCTGAGGGTGGTCTGGGTCACCACCGCCAGCCTCTCGGTCTGGCCGGGCTGCACCCGGGCGACGTCTTCCACGTCCTCCACCAGGTGGATGCCGTGGTCGAGCTGGCCCATGGTGCCCTCGACCTCGGGGTGGCCCTTGTGGCCGATCATGATGAACTCATAGCCCTCTTTGGCGAGCTTGGCGACCTCGACGTGCACCTTGGTCACCAGCGGGCAGGTGGCGTCGAAGATCGAGAAGCCGCGCGCCTTGGCCTCGTCCTGCACCGCCTTGCTCACGCCGTGGGCGCTGAACACCAGGGTGGCGCCGGGAGGCACGTCGGACAGCTCTTCGATGAAGATCGCGCCCTTTTGCTTCAGGTCGTTGACGACGTAGGTGTTGTGCACGATCTCGTGGCGCACGTAGATCGGCGCGCCGAACTTCTGCAGCGCGCGCTCGACGATCTCGATGGCGCGGTCCACGCCCGCGCAGAAGCCACGCGGCTCGGCAAGGACCACGTCCAGGGTAGCGTGGGAGGGCGCCGCCATGCTCATAGCACGCCGATCAGCAGCACTTCGAAGGTCACCGGCTGGCCGGCCAGCGGGTGGTTGAAGTCGAACAGCACGGCTTCATCCTTGACCTGCTGCACCGCGCCGGCGTAGCTGCCCTGGCCGTCGGGCGTGGGGAACTGCACCACGTCGCCGACGTGGTACTGCTCATCCGGGTCGCCCAGCTCGGCCAGCAGCTTGCGCGCCACCCACTGCTGCATGTCCGGGTTGCGCTCGCCAAAAGCGGCGCCGGCGGGCAGCTCGAAGCTGGTGCGCGTGCCCTCGGGCAGGCCGATCAATCGTGCCTCCACGGCAGGCGAAAGCTCGCCGGTGCCGAGCGACAGCGTGGCCGGCTTGTCGGCGAAGGTGTTGATGATGTCGCCCGCCGGTCCCGCCAGGCGGTAGTGCAGCGTGAGGAAGGAACCGGGCTGGACGACAGCCGGCGAAGTGGAGGCAGAGGACATGGAGGTACCGATAAACTGGCCTCCATTGTAGAAACCCGGGCTTTTCCGGTGCGCGGCAGGGCGTTTTCGGCCGTATCGCACCGTGGTGCCACCCTCTTCCATGCCCGTCAAGGACCTTCCTGCCGATGCCCGCCCGCGCGAGAAGCTGCTCGCGCGCGGCCCGGGCGCCCTGAGCGATGTCGAGCTGCTGGCCCTGCTGCTGCGCACCGGCCTGCCCGGGCGCGGCGTGCTGCAGCTCGCGCAGGAGCTGCTCGACAGCTTCGACGGCGTGGCCGGCCTGCTGCATGCCACCGCCGATGACCTGAAACGCATCAAGGGCCTGGGCGGCAGCGCCAAGCGCGCCGAGCTGGTGGCCGTGCTGGAGCTGTCGCGCCGCGCGCTGGCGCAGCGCCTGCGCGAACGCCAGGTGTTCGACAGTCCGGACGCGGTGGGCGACTACCTGCAGCTGCACTTCGCCCCCCGCCCCTATGAGGTGTTCGCGGTGCTGTTCCTGGACGCCCAGCACCGGCTGATCGCGATGGACGAGATGTTCCGAGGCACCCTGACCCAGACCAGCGTCTACCCGCGCGAGGTAGTGGTGCGCGCCTTGCAGCACCAGGCTGCGGCCGTGGTGCTGGCGCACAACCACCCGAGCGGCCAGGTGCAGCCCTCGCGCGCCGACCAGGCGCTGACGCAGACGCTCAAGGCCGCGCTGGCGCTGGTGGACGTGCGGGTGCTGGACCACGTCATCGTCGCGCCCGGGCAGGCCTTGTCGATGGCGCAGAAGGGGCTGGTGTGAAACCCTGGATGCGCGCAGGCTCGCTGCAGGAACTGGGCACGATGCGGCGCTTCCTGGCGGAGCAGGCCGCGCGTGAGGCGGCGGAGGCGGCGCTGCGCCGGCAGGCCGAGGAGCGCCGGCAGGCCGAGCAGAACCTGTTCGAACGCGCTGCCGGCCCGGTGTTGCCGCTGCGCAAGCGCGGACACCGCGTGGCCCTGGAGCCAGACCCGCCGCCGCCGATCGCGGTGCAGCACCAGCGCGACGAAGAGCGCGTGCTGCTGGAGTCGATCAGCGACGATTTCGACGTGAGCACGCTGCTGGATACCGACGACCAGTTGAGCTTTCGCCGCCCCGGCGTGAACGTGGACGTGACCCAGCGCCTGCGCAAGGGCGACTGGAGCATCCAGCGCCAGCTCGACCTGCACGGCCTGCGCACCGACGAGGCGCGCGAGGCCCTGGGCGCCTTCATCCGCGACGCCTGGCGGCAGGGCCTGCGCTGCCTGCGCGTGGTCCATGGCAAGGGCCTGGGCTCGCCCGGCAAGACGCCGGTGCTCAAGGGCCGGGTGCAGAGCTGGCTGGTGCAGAAGAACGAGGTGCTGGCCTTCGTCCAGGCGCGCCCGGCCGAGGGCGGTGCGGGTGCACTGGTGGTGCTGCTGCGGCCCTCGTCGCGCTGACTTCAGTGCCTTTATGCCTCCAGCCCAGGAAATAAATAGGCCTCCAGCTACAAAAAAATAGCAATCAGGCTGCAATGCCGATCTGAAGCGTGGCCACATAGCCTGCAGAGACGCTGCCCGTCACCGAGGCCATCTGCAGGCTCACGCCATCGCTGAACACGTTGTCGGTGGCAAAGCTGATCTGCGACAGGTTGCTCGCGCTGGAGCCATAGCCCGAGGTCGCGTAGACCGTGCTGCAGACGTCGGTCGGGAAGGCCATCTGCGTGGTCTTGATCTTGTTGCTGGACGAGGTGGCGCGCGCGATGCTGGGGTACACCTCCAGGTGGATGTGCGGCACGCGGCCCGCGTAGCAGCCCGGGAAGATGGTGGTGAAGGTGGCGATGCCGCTGCTGTCGGTGGCCTGCACGCCGCGCAGATAGTTCTCGGTCAGGACGGCCGTCGAGTACAGCGAGTACAGACCGCCCGCCGTGCAGTGCCACAGGTAGATGGCGTAGCCCGACAGTGCCGCGCAGCTGGCGCCGGTGTTGACCAATTGCAGTTTCACCGTCAGCGGCACGCCGGTGGCCGTGCCGGAGGCGCTGCCCACGCTGGTGCGGATGTCGCTGCGGACGAAGCCCGACAGCGTGAGCGCATTGACCACGCCGCTCGAATTGGTGTTGGAGCCGTCGGCCGGATAGGGGCCGGCGGTTTCCTCGGGGATGGTCGAGCAGGTGGTGGACGTGGTGCCGGTGTCCGTCGTGGTGGTGCTGCCGGTGGACGTGGAGTCGGTCGTGGTCGTGCTGCCGCTGCCCGTACCAGTTGTAGTGGTCGTGGTGCCCGTGCCGGTGCTTCCGGTGGTCGTCGTGGTGCCACTGCCGGTCGTGCCCGTGCTGCTGTCCGAGCCGCCGCCGCAGCCGACCAGCGGCAGCGGCAACATGGCGCCGGCGGCCAGCCGCCGCAGCGCGCTGCGGCGGCTCCGGGCCATCTGCTGCAGGCGCGCCAGGTCGAAGGTCAGGCCCTGGTCGTGCTCGTCGTCCTCGTGCGGGGCGATGAGGCGGGGCGTGGCATTGGCAAGAATGGACGTCTTCATGGCAAGTTCCTCGTGGTGGTGGTGAACATTGGGCGCAGGACCGCCTGCGGCGCGGACCGCGGACAGGCGGGCGTCGTCAGAAAGGCAGGGGAAGAGAAGGTGCGCGGGCCGCGTCAGAGCGCCGCTGGCGGCGGCTGCGGGTCGATACGCGCCACCGCGTCCGCCGCCGGCAGCTGCGTGCTGCAGTCCACCTGCGTGGCGCTGAGCGCAGCGCCCGGCACGGGGACGCGGCCCCGCACCTCGACGTACAGCGTGCCGGACGCCGCACCGCGGCAGGCCGCACCGACCACCGCGGCCTCAGCCGTCACCGGCGTGCCGCGCAGGGTGAAGCGCACCGTGGCGGCATTCCAGTCCACCCCGCTGAGCGTGCCCTTGAGCACATTGGTGTCGCCCGCGTCGTCCGCCCCCGGAGCCACGGCGCCCGTGGGCGGACGCATGGCCGCGGCGTCGCCCACCAGGCCACCGCCCTGGCGCGCGCCGTTGGATTCGATGCGCACGAACTGGCCCTCGGCCAGGCCCGCCGCATCCACGCTGGCCGATACGGCCAGGGGGACACGCGTGCCCTGGATCACCACGACCCTGTTGGCGGCGTCATAACTGCTGGCCAGGCCGCCCAGGCGTATCCCGTCGTAGCCCGCCAGATCCAGCGCGCCGAGCGAGCCGTTGGCCACCTGGGTGGCCCACAGCGGCACGCCGGCCAGCGCGCTGCGCGCAACACTGACCTGCACCACCTGCCCGTTATCCAGCGGCGGCAGCGTGGCCGCCTGCACCTCGGTGCCCCCCGGCTGGTTCAGGCGGAAGCCATGTGCCGACAGGGACTGCACGACACCGCCGGTCAGCACCGGCTCGGCGGCACCGTCGAGCCGCTCCAGGCGCGTGGCCACCACCACATAGGCGGCCTTGCTGGCGTCGAACACCCAGGAGCCATAGACGGTGGCGTCCTGTCCCGTCCTGATGTCGAGGGCGGCGGTATAGCCACCGAGCGTGGTGGCGCCGCTGCGGGTGACATCGTCCTCACTGCGCACCAGGCGCACCCACTGGCCCGTGACCCGCATCCAGCCGTTCTCGTCCGGTGCGCCATCGACCGGCCCGCGCAGCTGCGGCAGCAGCACCAGCGACTGCGCCACGTTGGATGCCCCATAGACCAGACGCACCCGCTGGCCCAGGCGCAGGTCGTCGGCGCCGCTGCCCAGGATGCTGTCGTCGTACTCGATGCCGTCGACGATCACGCTGCCAAAGCCGCTGATCGTGCCTTCGGCCAGGCCGCTGCCGCCGCTGCCGACACCGGCGAGCAGGCCTCCGCCGCAGCCGTTGAGCAGCGCCGCCATCACGAAAGCCGCCAGTACGGCACAGCAGCGGCGGGACAGAAATAGGGACATGGTCATGGCGCGGGTTCCTGCGCGGCGTTGTCGTCGTTGGCAGCGGCCACCGGGGCCATGCGGGTGGAATAGCAGAACATGCCCAGGCGCAGGCGGTGCGTGCCGCCAGCGGCCTCGTCCTGGTCGGCCAGCGGCACGGCGGCAGCGACCATGGCCGAGAGCACGTCGGCCCACAGGCGGTTGGCCAGCCGCTCCAGCGTGCGCACCGAATCCTCGGACAGTCCGTCGGCGAACACGCTCTGGTCCAGGTACTTGACCGGACCGTCGCCGCTCAGGTTGTGCACGCCGGCGGCCAGGTGGTCGGCCACGCTGTCGGCCAGCAGCTGGCGCGCCTCGCGGTGGCGCGCGTCGGGCACGAAGGCCTGGCGGCGCAGCACCAGCTGGTCGCCCGCCTCAGAGGCGACGCCCAGGCGTACCAGCTCCTGCGCCAGGCTGCGCGGGTGTACATCGGTGGACACGCGGCGCGCCAGGGCTTCGAAAGTATCGCCCTCGCCCGCCAGCGGCAGCGCGTCGGGCAGGCCGCTGGCCAGCCAGCGCGTGACCACCTGCTGCGCCGGCGTGGCGCGCGCGGGCCGCGGGCGGCCGTCGTCCAGGGGCGTCTCGGGCGCGTCGGCGCGCAGTTGCTTCACGTCCTTGCGGTGCAAGCCGGACAGCAGGCTCAGCGCCGAATCGGTCGGCCGCTGGCCATGGCGCCGGGCTTCAGCCTCGGCGGCCGCCAGGAACACCGGCTTGAGCGCCGCGGCGAACGCCGCGTAGCCCACACCCGAACGCACCAGCCACTGCGCGAGCGGCCGCACGACGGCCAGCGCCTGCGGCAGCAGGTCGGCGTCGGACCAGTCGGGCGGGATATCGTCCATAGGGGCATTGTATATGGGATTTTTTCCCATTCACAACACCTCGTGGTGCCGGTGAAGGCCTGCGCCGGATGGCGCCTTCCAGGACTATCGTGCCAGCCGGCGCCGCTGCTCACGCAACGCCAGCCCGCCCAGCAATGCCGCCAGCGCTGCCAGCGCCCAGGGGTTGTCCACCGGAATGCTCGTGGGATCACTCCCCAGCGCCGGGGCCAGCGGATCCCGGATGCGCCCCACCGCGCTGTCTGAATCGCCCACGCCGTTGTCGATGATGCTGTAGGTCACCGTGCGGCGGTCGGGGCTGAGCGTTGCACCGGTCCACGCAAACCAGGTGGAGGCCGGCGCCCCTGCCGTCGCAGGCCCGTACTTCCAGAACTGCACGCCATTGGGCAACGGGTCAGGGTACGTGATGGCCACGGTAACGCTGCCGCTGCAGCCGGTGGCCAGAAACTCGAAGCTGCCAAAGGGCAAGGAGCGGTTGGCAGGCGTCGTGGAAGGGACCCCGAATGCAGAGCTGGGGTCGAATGCGCAACCCAGCCCCCCTCCTGTGAGGATGGCCGTGGCAGTGCCCGACATGCCCGGCACCGTGCCGGTCACCGTCGGAAGAGATGGCGTGACCGTATTGCTCACGGCCGCCGTCGAATCACCCACGCCATTGCGCGCCACCACGCTGAAGCTGTAGGCCGTGCCATTGGCGAGGCCCGTCACCGTACAGCTCAGTGCGCCTGCGGTAGTGCAGCTCTTGGTGCCATCCTGCGTGGCGGTCACGGTATAGCCGGTGATGGCGTCACCGCCATCGAGGGAGGGAGCGCTCCAGCTCACGGTCGCCTGCGCATTGCCTGCGGTGGCGCTGGGGTTCTGGGGCGTGCCGGGCACGGCCGCCGCCACGGTGATGGAATAGGCATTGGAGCCACTGCAACCGCTGGCGTCCGATACCGCCACCGTGAAATTGAAGGTACCGGTACTCGTCGGCGCACCGGACAGGAGCCCGTTTGGGGACAACGTCAGTCCAGGGGGCCGGGCACCCGCCACAACCACGAAACTGGGCGCGCCCAGAGCTCCGGACTGCCCCAGCGCGGCGCTGTAGGCCTGGCCCCAGACCGCGCCAGTCAGAGCGCCAGCGGAGGGCGTGATCGCAAGCGCGGGGCAGACGTAGGGTGTGTACTCCACCTGGTCGATGCCGATGTAGTCGGAGTTCGATGCCGTCGCCCCGCCGTTGGTCACGTAGTAGCGGAACGCCAGGCGGCCAGCGGTAGGCGCGGGAAGCCCGGAGATCGTGATGGTGTACTGCGTCCAGGCCGTGGGATAGATGCCCGTCGTCAGTGCGGGATTCACGGACGTCAGCAATGTCGTGAAGTCCCCCGTGCCGGTGCCGCCGATCCCCACATTCGCACTGGCACCATTGGTGCTCAGGCGCACTTCCAGGCGGTCGGGATAGTCATCTGGACTGGCCTTGCGGGTCCAGAAGGTCAATACGTCGCCATTGCGGAACACCCGGTTGGGCGTCAGCAGCCAGTTGCTGATAGTGCCGGTATTTCCAGTGTTTGCGAAATTCGCCGCAATGTAGGCATTGGCAGCCCCGTTGTAGGCGACGAAAGGGCCAGCGCTCGGCGGAGTCCCCTGAAACCACCCCGTCGAACCCACAGGACTGCTGTTGTTGGTCAGCACCCAGCCATTGCCGGCGAGCGTGGAGATGTCGTCGAAGGCTTCGGTGAAGGCCTGGGCGCGCGCCTGGCTGCACAGCACCGCCGCACAAAAAATCATGGCGGCAATGCGAAAACAGATCTTGCTCATGGCTGGCGCTCCGCAGTAGTGGGCAATAGCGCGTGGCGGCGGCTGCTCCGGTGGGAGATACGCGTCGCAGCTGTGCATGGCGCGGCTCGATCCGAATCGGCCGCGAGACCTGCCCCAGCTGATTCAGCAAGTCACAGATGTTACTTGCGCTTCGGGATGCATGCGCGCCAGCATTAGAGGGTGCGTTAGAGACCCCTAGCCAGCGTTAGAGCGGCATCGCTTTTAGTTGGCGGCCGAGCGCCCTCCCCTGCTCGGCCGTCCTCCATGCCCATAGGTGCACGCCCTCGATCGCAAGCTCGCCCCTACTTGCCCACAACGTCCAGCAGCTCGATCTCGAACGTCAGCGTGCTGTTGGGCGGGATCACGCCGCCCGCGCCGCGGGAGCCGTAGGCCGTGGCCGGCGGGCAGGTGAGGCGGGCCTTGCCGCCGACCTTCATGGTCTGCACGCCCTGCGTCCAGCAGGGGATCACGCCTGTGAGCGGGAACGAGATCGGCTCGCCGCGCTTGTAGGAGCTGTCGAACTCCTTGCCGTCGGCCAGCGTGCCGCGGTAGTGCACCTTGACCGTGCTGTTGGCCGTGGGCTGGGCACCGGTGCCCACCTTGAGCTGCTCGACGTTGACGCCCGAGGCCAGGACTTCGGCGCCAGCGGCCAACGGCAGCGCGGCAGCGGCGGACAGGAGGATGGCGAGGGCAGAGGATGTCTTCATGGTGATGGCAGAGTGGTAGCAACAAAAGGGCATAGGCTAACGGATGCCCGCCCGGCCATCACGCCGGCGAGTGGCCGGCCACGCGCTCCAGCGCCGCCATGGCGTCTGGCGGCAGCTCCAGCGCCGCGGCCGCCAGGTTCTCGCGCAGATGCGCCACCGACGAGGTGCCCGGGATCAGCAGCAGGTTGGGCGAGCGCCGCTGCAGCCAGGCCAGCGCCACCTGCATCGGCGTTGCGCCCAATTGCTGCGCCACCTCCGACAGCGCCGAGGACTGCAGCGGCGTGAACCCGCCCAGCGGAAAGAAGGGCACGTAGGCGATGCCATCGCGCGCCAGCTCGTCGATCAGCGCGTCATCCTGCCGGTGCACCAGGTTGTAGTGGTTCTGCACGCACACGATGGGACAGATGCGGCGCCCTTCGGCGATCTGGGTGCGGGTGGCGTTGCTGAGGCCGATGTGGCGCACCAGCCCCTGCTGCTGCAGCGCGGCCAGTGCGGCCAGCGGCGCCTCGATCGGGCCTTCGGCCGGGCCATGCGTGTCGAACATGAGGCGCAGGTTGACCACGTCCAGCGCCTCTACCCCCAGATTGCGCAGGTTGTCGTGCACGGCCTGGGTCAGTTCCTCTGGCGCAAACGCCGGCAGCCAGGCACCGCCGGGCCCGCGCCGCGCGCCGATCTTGGTGACGATGACCAGCTCATCCGAATACGGCGCCAGCGCCTCGCGGATCAATTGGTTGGTGACGTGCGGGCCATAGAAGTCGCTGGTATCGATGTGGTTCACCCCGGCGGCCACCGCCGCGCGCAGCACGGCCAGTGCGGCATCGCGGTCCTTGGGCGGGCCGAATACGCCCGGGCCGGCCAGTTGCATGGCGCCGTAGCCCAACCGGTTCACGGTGCGGCCCCCCAGGGAAAAGCTGCCGGCTTTGGAGAGACTGGACATGGTCGAATTCCTGTGTTGAAGAGATGAAAGGCAGTCTAGGCAGCATTGCATTGCGCGATAAGTGGCCACAATCCGCACAGGTTGTACGGAGTAGCGAACAATGAAATCCGACCTGGGTGATCTGAATGCCTTTGTGGCGGTGGCGCGCGCCAAGGGTTTCCGCGATGGCGCACGCGCCAGCGGCGCGAGCGCCTCGGGGCTGAGCGAGGCGGTGCGCCGGCTGGAGACGCAATTGGGCGTGCGCCTGCTCCACCGCAGCATGCGCAGCGTGGTACCGACCGAGGCCGGCCAGCGCCTGCTGGAGCGGCTGGGCCCGGCTTTGAACGAGGTCGAGGCAGCACTGGATGTGGTGAATGGCTTCAGGGATCGGCCGGCCGGCACGCTCAAGCTCAACGTGCCGATCAGCGCGGCGCGGCTGGTGCTGCCGGCCATCGTGCCGGCCTTCCTCGCGGCCTACCCCGATATCAGCCTGGAGGTGATCGCCGAGGACAGCTTTGTCGACGTGCTGGCGGCCGGCTGCGACGCCGGCATCCGCTACGACGAGCGGCTGGAGCAGGACATGATCGCCCTGCCGATCGGCCCGCGCACCCAGCGCTTTGCCACGGCCGCATCGCCCGCCTACCTGGCACGCCACGGCCGCCCGGAACACCCGCGTGACCTGCTCGGCCACCACTGCCTGCGCGGGCGCTTCAGCAGCGGCGCCATGCCACCCTGGGAGTTCGAGCGTGATGGCGAGGTGATACGGATCGAACCCGCGGGGCAACTGCTGGTGCAGGTGGGCGGCGCAACCGATCTGGCCGTGTATGTGGCCGTGGCCGGCACCGGCGTCATCTACCTGTTCGAGGACTGGCTCCAGCCCTACATGGACGATGGCCGCCTGCAGCCCATCCTGGAGTCGTGGTGGCCGCGCTTCTCCGGCCCCTTCCTGTACTACCCCGGGCGGCGTCTGCTGCCGGCACCGCTGCGGGCGTTTGTGGATTTCATCAAGGGCAGCCCGTCCGGGGCCTGATCACACGCCCTTATTGCGCATCCAGTCGCCAGTCTGGAAGAAGCTCTTCTGCAGCCGCAGGCGCAGATCGTCCGGCACGCCGGTCTCGCCCATGGCCTGGTCCATGCAGGCCAGCCACTGATCGCGCTCCTTGATGCCGATGGAAAACGGCATGTGCCGGGCCCGCAGCATCGGGTGGCCGAAGCGCTCGGTGTAGTGCTGCGGGCCGCCGAGCCATCCGCACAGGAACCAGAACAGCCGCTGCCGCGCGTTGGACAGGTCGCTGCCGTGGGCCGCGCGCAGGGCGGCATAGCCGGGCTCCAGGTCCATCAAGTCGTAGAAGCGCTCGACCAGCGCCTGCACGCGGGCTTCGCCGCCGATCCACTCGAAGGGCGTATCGAATGGGGGGTTGTCTTGGATCTGCATGGTCGAAATGGCAACAAGCGGTTGCAGCGAGAAGGTGGGCGGCCACCCGGGACAGGTACGCGGCGCCCCATGGCGGCAGCGCAAAAACGCAGCCCAAGTATCCCACCGTGACGATGCAGGGCTGCATTGCCGCCGGCACGCAGGCGGCGTATACCCGGGAGACTTTCCCCTCGCAGGAGACATCCATGCCGATCCAGCCCTATCTGTTCTTCGAAGGCCGCTGCGAAGAGGCGGCCGAATTCTACGGCCACGCGCTGGGCGCCAAGGTCACGCTGCTGCTGCGCTACAAGGACGGCCCCGACGGCGCCCAGCCCGGCCACCTGCCGCCCGGCTCGCAGGACAAGGTGATGCACATGAGCATGACTATCGGCGACTCGATGCTGCAGGCCTCGGATGGCCACTGCAGCGGCCGCAAGGATTGCTTCCAGGGTTTCTCGCTGTCGCTGCGCGCGCACGACGCCGCCGAGGCCACGCGGATGTTCAACGCACTGGCCGAAGGCGGCCAGGTACAGATGCCCCTGTCGCAGACCTTCTTCAGTCCCATGTTCGGCATGGTGGCCGACCGCTTCGGCGTGTCGTGGATGGTCATCGTTGAGGACTGAAGCCCTGAGCCTTTTCATCACCAAGGACTTGCATGACCACCACCATCGTCACCACCGCCCAGCAGTTGCTGTCCGCCGCCGGTACACCCGACGTTACCGGGATCACGGTTCGCGGCCCATTGACTGGTGTGCCGTCCTTCCGGCTCGCGCCCGGTCAATCGCTGTGCGGCGAGGATGGCGATGCGGCCATCCACTTCGTCGCCGGCAGCGACGGGCTGCAGCTCAGCAGCGACAACCTGCTGCAGGACCTGATACTGCAGGCCTCGGTCGATCGGCGCGTGGTCTTCAACGACACCAGCGTGCCCGGCCTGGGTCGGCTGCGCATCGTGGGGGTGACGGCCACCGGGCAGGTGCAGATCCTGGCGCGTGACGCGGTGCGCAGCGGCCATGTGGAGATCGACGG
>Ga0116227_10003247_pt1 | contig 36374 bp, 30 predicted proteins | sample S1TSphgellanicum_FD_89693 | JGI IMG/M metagenome (GOLD analysis project Ga0116227, IMG submission 89693) | Host-associated microbial communities from peat moss isolated from Minnesota, USA - S1T2_Fb - Sphagnum magellanicum MG | ecosystem: Host-associated > Plants > Peat moss > Unclassified...
ACATTGATGCTGGTAGCAGGAAGAACTATTTCAAATGTGCAATCACTTGTGAGATAATGCAAATCCTGATGCCACAATTCCCACTGAAAGAAGTTTCTTGCATCACCAATCATCAATATGCCACAAAAGCTGTAGGAAAATCTTTAGAGTGGATAGAAGATTGCACTCATGGCTTGAAGATTGAAGTCACCGCTTGTATCTTGCAACTTCGTCATCATTCGGGAACATGCCCATGAGGCGGCCTGCTGAGCATTGGTAGGCGTACATGAAGCCCCCCATTAAACCTATAAGCCCTGCAGTGTACATTGAAGGTCCTCGTATATTCACACTCCCACCTGCAAACACCATTTCTCCTCCCATGATCAAACCCTCTTCTTGACAGATCCAGGAACACATCCAAAACCCATTCTGACAACCAAACCTAAACCAAGAAAACTGCTCAAAGACCCTCCCCTCCCCCCCTTCAACTGAGGATTGTTCTTATGAATACAAGCGGCTTAGCGCCAAGATCCAGGCCAAGAGCTTCAAATCTCGGTTTCCATTACCTCAATGGGACACATATTTCTCAAGTTTAGGAGGGCCCTGGAGAATGGTCCTACAACGTTGAAGCGAAGATTTCCAGACAACTGGAAGTACAGAAAAAAAGAGCATGGAGCACACTCAAGGGGAAGAGGGAGAGACAATTCCTTATCGCACCTGCGAGGTAGCCGACTGGAATAGAGGCGGAGGTAACGGCAGTGACACGCAGCCAGTCAGTGAAATTGAAATTAGAGATGGTGGTAGCTGCAGATGGGGCTCTTTCGATCACTGGAAACTTGGGCCCGTCCAAAAGGATCCCCATTGCTTCTCACTCCTCAAGAATACCGTCACGAAATACACTTTTTCCCTCTTCCAAATCCTCCTGTTCGGCGTCGACCTCCAAAAGCGTCGAGAGACGCTCATCTTGTCCAGCTCCTGACTGAGTACACAGTCTGCCCTTCCTTCCGCTGCCCGCTTGCTTATTCCACACAGAATGTGGCGGCAACCTCCGAGAAGATGACAGTTCCGCTTCTCCATTCCGTTCCCCACTTACCTATTCGGCTTAGAATGGGTCATTGATTTGGAGAAGATGACAATTCCGGCGTGGACCAGGACTAGTCGAGGTCGGAATGCACAGAATGGATTGGAGTAGAAGACGACAGTTCCACTTCGGAACAGGATGCCCAGAATGGGTCGGAGAAGTAGAGAAGATGACAGTTGCGGTGTGGAACTGGACTAGTGGAGGTCGGGATGCCCAGAATGGGTCGGAGAAGTGGAGAAGATCACAGTTCCGGCGAGGAACCGAACTAGGGGACATTGGAATGCGCGGGCTGGAAGCTGCTGCGGGCGGTTGACTCTCTCTCTCCGGCGCTTGCCGTGTGCATCTATGCGTTGTACTACTGTGTTTTCTTGTCGCAGCGACAAAGAAATTTCGTCTCTCTGCACTCCACTCCTCTCATCTCTGCACTATTGTTTTGTTTCCTGAAGAGTCTGCTCGCTGGAAAAGGATCAGAAGTTTTCGGTCGGCATTTAGTGTTCTGTTGGAGACTAGGGAACTAGGCTGCGGTGCTTGCAGCTGTTATCGGGAGTGGAGGAGGAGGAGGGGGGTTCTCTCTCTCTCTCTCTCTCTCTCTCTCTCTCTCTCTCTCTCTCTCTGTGTCTGTCCTCCGGTCCTGGTGTAGACTGTCCCGATTTAGCTTGCCGGAGTCTTTCAAGATATCTCTTGTCTGGGGCTGCTTCTCCTTCTCCATCGTCTCTGTCTCCATGGACCAGAGCAACGGAAATCACGTACATGACGGAGCGAAGAAGAATAGGATTCAGGTTTCCAATACCAAGAAGCCCTTGTTCTTCTACGTCAACCTTGCAAAGGTGACCACTGTTTCTTTCTTTCTTGCTCTCTCTCTCTCTCCCCGGTTCTCTTGTTTTTCAGATGGTGGAATTTTCTTCATGTTGCTCGGACTGACATCCGCAAACGCCAGAGCTTCGGTTGCTTCTCTGACCTAATGGCGGAACTTGAGATGCAGGATGACCATCAGGGTTTTGTAGAGTGAGATACAGAGGCGTGTATGGCTCCTATTAGTCTGCAATCTTTCCCCTGAAGAATGTGTCACGAAAGGCTTTCGATAGTCTGCTCTGCGTACCTTTACTGGCCTTCTCTTTGGCATAGCCAAATGTCCAGGAAGAGATTTGAGAGGCAGTGCAGCAGGTTGTAGAAAGCTCTATGAACTCCTTGTCTGACGAGGTGTTGTTTTTGTGAGGCAACAGAGATTTATGCAGCAATATGACGAGGTGGAACTCTCTGCTCTCGGAATGGGTGAGTATTTCTAGCTCTGTGTAGAAATCTTCAGAGTATTCTTTGATCCTAATATGTTGAAGGTGGAGGTTTTTGCTCTTAGAGTTGTGGAGCACCTTATCTAGCATCTTTCACCCTTGACTGGAGATAGCAAAGGATTCTATCATGATGTATGTTTGCTCATCATTCTTTTGGTTGGTTCATGGGAGCTGAGTAGTTCATGCCTTTGAGCAGTACATGGAGTTGTGAAAGTTATCACCACCCTTGGTTTGTCCTTGCTACACAGTCTTGCTGTTAGTTGCGGTGATGCTTTCATGGTAGCACAGTATTCCACTGCTAAATCTCTGCTGCTTGTTACATTTGACTGCTGTTTTCATAGTACACCACAGTTGCACCTCATCTTATAATCTGCCTCAACGATATCTCTTGTCCCCTCTCTTTTACTCTGTAAGCAATGTACTACTAGGGCTTCAAGTTGGATGGAAAGAAAGTTGGCAGGACATTGTACTGGCAAGAACATCATACTCAGACAAGAAAAGAACTTGAATTAGTTGCTCAAAGAGGGCTGTCAGAAGGCTTTCAATGATTTCATGATTTGCTGAGGAGATACCTCTGTTGTTTTTTTTTGGTTGTGTGTGGTGTTTGAACAAGCAGCAATTGCCACAGTTGTCACTGTTGTGGAGATTCTGAAAAACAATGGGCTGGCGATTGAGAAGAGTAAGAAGTTTGCGTAACATACTGATATAATATTCCATAGGCCAGCATGTTTACCACTGCAGTGACTTGAAAAATATTCTGCTTGTTTTCTATTGTGCTGGAAGTTGAGGTTAGGTTTTATGATGAAAACTAATGCATGGTTTTGTGGATTCTTCTTTTGCAGAAATTTCCACATCCACAATTGACATCGGAGACGAATCAAGAGGACGCCCTGTCCAAAAAGCAAAGGTCAGTTTATGGCATTTGCTACTGCCCTGCTAGTACTAAGTGGAAGATTGAGACTACATTCTGTATCAACAGATTCAGAGTGAGATAGCTGAGAACCAGATGCTGTGCTTGTCATACAGTAGATGCAGATGGTGTGATGGTCTTTCAGATCCTGTACAAAATGCCTATTCTGATTCAAATTAGTTGTGGGTGCAGATGGAGATTCTCTTGAGAAAATCAGATCAATTCGATGAGCTTATGGAAGCTGCTGCAACTGAAGATTTTGAGACAGGAGATGATCTAGATTCTTGATAGTTTAGGTGATTTTCATTTCTGGGTGTTCCTGTTCTGGCTTTCTTAATTGTGAGTATGGAGATTTCTTGATTCTCATGAGAGTTATGTTCTTGTGAGACATGAGTCTCCTCGATTGCTCAATCAATTCTCTACTCTTCTTTTTTTGGGGAAGTTATTGTTTCTTACATGGGAGACCTAGGCTGTTGGGGCTACAACCGTGACACAAAACTAGGGTCTCAAATCACACACTGCAAATGCAAATAAGTGGAAATGCAGAAAAATCAAAGAAGAAAACAAGAAGAGGTAGAAGTTTGACTGGTGCAACATCTGCAATTTGATTCTCCTTCAGCAGTTAAGTCCTTTCATAAACCCCATGAAAGTTGAACAACTAGAGACCGCCTCCGACTGGAGAAACTGTCTCCAACCAAGAGAAGAACTATAGGATTTAAAGGGGTTTAAGAAAAATTGGTCTGAAAGACAAACCCAAGGATAAAAGACAAAAAATGTTATAAAAGTTCAATACAGAAACAGAGAGGAGAAGCTGCAAAAGAATCAGCAACAACAGCAAGTGGGGAATGGAGAAAAGACGAAGAAAACAAACGAAACAGCTGTGATTGCCAGCTACAAACTGGCTGTCCTTGGAGGAATGATGTCCAGCGATGTCGGATGTCCAGCGATGTCGTAGATAAGAAGGAATGTGTCGTCTGTCCTGGCCAGTACTCTTGTGTCAGTCAGCGTATTTCGCATTCTCGCGTTTTGTTTTTACATGGCGCTGCTACAATCGCGCGTGCGTTTGTGTTGTTGTTGTTGCATTGCTTTGCTTACCAAACAAGAGCCTCAACGACCCAACGAACAAACGGTAGTAGTTGCCTCCTCCTCCTCCTCCTCCTCCTCCTCCTCCCAGCATACCGCAACAACGACGGCGGCGGTTGTTGCGGTTTCGCAATGGCAGCCGTTATAATGTCAGGTCTGTCGCCGTCGCAGCGTAACTTGCCGCTTCCTCAGGCTGCTGTGAACTTGTGTCGAGCCTCGAGTAAAGTTGGCTTGAGTAGTAGCACCTCCTGTTTGTTGCAGAAAACGGAGAGTTGCTCCTCGTCTTCTTCGTCTGTACATCAACGGAGATTGTATGTCCTTAGAAAGTTGGTTATGGTGTTGGGTAGTTTGGTTTTGTGTTGTTTTCTGTCGATACATTTGTCGAAGCTTCTTTTGTCGAGGGCGAATGAGCTGGGAAGACAATGCAGTGTCGGCGGCGGCGGCGGCGTCGGTGTGGAAGGTAGCGGTGGTGGTGGTGGTGGTGGGGAGGATCGACAACAAGCGAGGTTGCAGAGGTTGGAAATGTTGAGGAGTTACAAGTTTGCCATGGTGACTTGCTCTGATGGTTCCAGGATCAACCCTCAGAGGTCTTTCGAGGGACTCATGGAGCTCGTCACTCCCAACAAGCGCAGCTATGTGGCCAGACATGGGTACGAGTTCGTGGACGCCAGCGACGTGTTGGACAAAGAGCGTCCTCCCAGCTGGAGCAAGATTTTGGCTGTCAAAAAAAACTTGCCACATTACGATTGGGTCTTCTGGAACGACGCGGTATGTGTGTGCGTGTTTCTTTGGCTTTTGCTGCTACACGGCATGTCATGAAGTAGGGATGTCATAAAGGAAGGAGCAGAGCACTGCCTGGAATGCTTGTCGTGAGCATTGTGCTTGTTGTGCTTATCACATCGCTGTTTTTCATGTCAAAGCATCTCTTGTCTTGAAGTGCTTTCAAGCACATGTAGAGGAAATGCAGTTTGTCGCCAGTTTTTTCTCTTTCTCCTCTAGGTCCATGCATAATGCTATCATCAATGGTAAGGAACCCAGCTCCAATGGCAGGGACCTGCTAATGCACAACCTAGGGGAGTTGGAGCCCTTGGGGAAGGACCTGGAACTGGGCAGCCACAGCACTTTGCAAGTAGAAAGTGTCAATCTCTTGAAAGCAGCAGTAGTCCTCAAGGCAAATAAAAAAAACACATTGAGTTTCCTCCTTGTCAGTAAGATGAAGCTTCAGTCTTCTGGTTGTGGATTCACAACCATGAAGCCTGTAGCACAGTTATTACAGCTCCTGGTCATTGCCTTATAGGTGATGGTTTGCACACAGTCCACAAGTTATCTTCAAACTGTTGTTGTGGAGATTTTCTCTGCAATTTTCACAGATTATGTTATGGTTTATTGTTCAAATTGCCCAGTAGGTGCATGTGGGTGACATCTTGTTTCTTGGCTGAAAAGTGGTGGTACCTGCATAGAGAGAGACTGCAAATGTAATGAAAGCAAAGCCATTGATGAGTTCTAGACAATATTGTTGACTGGATTTCACTGATTTGCTGAAATCTTAGTGACTTTTTTGTGCCAGAAGGCTGCTGGGTGAGACTTGATCTCTCTCGACTTTCCTTCTCTTCCAGATTACAACACATTGTGTAAACTCTTAGCAAGAAATTACACACCTGAAAGTAAGCTCTTCTCAGGAAAAGCAATTTTTGAGCACTTTAGACCCTTCAGAACTGTCTGATCCGGTTGTCAGTCATAAGGTGTACCCTGCCCATTGTGCTGAATGGACAGATAATGGAACCAGTTACTCTTCACGCACCATCTAATTCATTGTCCACTTACTTGCATTGGTCTCCCACCAGTGCTCTTGATGGTCCTCGAAGGTGCATACAGTCAGGATTTGTAAATCTTTCTCATATTTGTGGTCCATGTTTTGATTTGCTGCAGGATTCTGTAGTTACAAACCCAGCAATCTCATTGGTAAGTCCACCTATTATTACTCATGTAGAGCTCTGAATAACGCGCCTGTTGATAGCATTTAGCTTTAGTTTTGTGTAGTGGTAGGTGTTCCAATCATTCTGCTTCTGTAAATGTGAGAGAAGCTCAGGGTGCAGATTCTGTAAATTTAAGTATACAATATATCTGCCCAAAATTTCAGGCAAACCAGGATCTGATGAAGTAGTAGGTAGTACTGGGAGCTCATCAATTGCTATTGGTGATGATGTTGATGGTCTGACACTTTGTCAGCAACTCTCATAAGGTCATGACCACACCCCCATTCTCATGATATCCTCTCAGTGTTGTTGTGGAGATTTCTCTGCAATCTTTTAGATAATGTGTTTCAATGCTACTATTGTATCACTGTAGTTGTGTCAGAGGTCTGGTTGGAGAAAACCTCCTCCCGATCTATTTTAACTGTTGCAGGCACAATTTCAGATGCAATTTCTTTTGCGGACATGCAGGAAGAAATCATACACTCTGCTGTTGGGGACAGTGAAGCCAACAGCATGCCAGACTTCATAATCACCAAAGATGTCACCGGTGTGAATGCAGGTAGATCCTGTTCCTCCCAATCCCATTCCACAATTCAGCAGCTTTCCATTTCTTGGTACCTCTATGAATATGTTTATTTTATGTGGCAGATATCTTAAGGGCTTGTGAGACAAGTAGCTTGTGGACTAGACAATGTCCGTGCAGCTCTAGTAAACTTTGTGTTGGGATCTGGTATCAGGTTGTATTGAGGCATATGATGACAACAAGCCCAAACCAATCAATATATGTTGCAAAGTAGCTGTCTAATAACACAACAATGAGTAGAGTAAGTTTTCCACTGTGAGTGGAGTTTGGAGGGTCAGGGGCTATGGTTTGTTGCTGTGCATAATGATTTTCTTTTATGTCATGGCACAGGGATGTTCTTCTTTAGAAACTCTGAATGGAGCAGACATTTTCTAGATTTGTGGTGGAACCAAACAGCATTTGTCCAGCCTTTTGGTCAGTCCAAGAGTGGGGACAATGATGCCTTAAAGCATCTTCTTGACATTATGCCTGAAAATGAGCGGAATCAGCACATTCGAATCCCTCAAATGCAGTGCTTGTTTAATTCAAATGTTTGGAAATTTTCATGGAGGAGTGGACTTCGCTTGGTCACTGTGACTAAAACCATCTGGCAAGGTTAGCTATCTTCTCCATCCTGCTATTCTCTTCTCAACCATTGTTTGACTATGTGGGCGCAGCCCCATGTGTGAAGGTGTAGGTTTATAGATCATCTGCAGTCTTGGAGGCAGCTTCAAATCCCATAAGCTTCTGTTTGAGGCAGTTACGGGTGCAAAGTACCATATGGGGGGGAGCTGACAAATATGATCCTGATTTCCTTTTTTCTAGCCCAGTTCATGTGGATTGCTTTTGACTAGCTATTGTTTGTAGTGATGTTCTCTACTATGGTGCACTTTTGGGTACCACACTTCTTCCTATCAGAAAAAAGAATATTTGCTCAAACGGGCTTTTGATGTTGTTTTCATGCCAGGGGTTTACTCCAAAGGAGATTTCATGGTGCACCTTGCTGGCCTAGATGACAAGAAGAAACTAATTGAGGAAGTTCTGCATGACATCAAAGAAGAAGGAAGGCCCTCTTGGAGGCGACTAAAGGTATGAGACAGATATGGATCTGGTGAAGTAAAAGGAGCCAAAATCTGCAACAGCAATGTAGATGAAGATCTTTTGGTACTTGAGTGCTTCGTTTGAAGTAGATGACCATATGCAGAAGGAGAGAAGGAGATGGTCTCACATGGTTTATTGCAAGTGCCTCATTGGGTATGCTCTCTCAACTTTCAGGTTATTCACATTGATGCACTCATAGAATCATCAATTGCAAAAACCTGATCCAACCTACAGGCTCCTCGCCATAACCTGTCCAAGACAGTGATCAAATTTTCAGTACATTCAATTTACAATTCTTTTTGGGCTGGGTGATAGTTTTTTTGTTCACAAAAAGCCAATATTTATCACAATGTACCTAGGTAGTTTTTCTGCATTCTTTGCTGCTGAGAATTTGCTGCTAAAACTCAGCTGCTCCAGCCTTGCCTTGCTGCTGCCTCTCAGCATAGTTTGAGCCTCCCATTGAAACCAAGGCAGTTGGGAAATTGCTAGGCCAGTGTGTACTTTTCTTTGTTCCAAATTCTGCTAGTTTCAGCATTCGACCCTCTAATTCGAGTCTTCCATAATTGAAGTCATTCAGACTCTTCAATGTATGCATTCTTTTCCACTATGAACTGAGATGTGTTCTTATGTCTTGCACAGATTTGTCCTTTATATCTTGCAGAGATTGATGATCAGTAGGTTGTTCTGGTTTTCCAGTTAGATGCACACCATTTCAGTCAAACTCATCTAGGTGCTCCCTCTTACAGTACTTAATCAAGCTTCAAAGTTTTCACATGCTATGCCATTCATATAATTGCTCACTGATCTGCAACTTTCCTGTAGTGGCATTCTTTTGGTGGTTAATAGGTGTGTGCATAATTATGCTTCTACTTCACTTCAACTTACAAACTGGCCTAATCCATTGGGTTAGGAAGCCAGTGTGCTCGACCAGGCATATGTGTCTGCAAATGTGCAGGCATCTTCCTGGTTGTTGGTCCAACATAGAATCACTAAATTTCCAAGGACTTGAACGTTGCAATCAAGAAATCCACTGTGCCTCTATTTCTGCACTGAAACTTCAATAAGTACGCACACATGCCAGTCACATTCGCTCTATAGACAAGAAAAGAAATGTGTAAATTGAGTGCCTTCTTCAATCAGTTACATTGAATATACAAAGCTCAACAAACAGGAAAATAAACTCAGCTATTTTATGCTGAAGTACTCTACCAAATACCCAAGAGAGACTATTCTCGCCAAGACAAACTCCAAACAGCAATCTGCTGCTGCCATCAACAAGCACACTCCTCAATTTAAGGACTAAGCCATGTAGATTCAGCTCAAGCTGAATACCTAAACACTGCGCAGTTGGTTGAACAAACCAATCCTGCATAAAAAGGCCTTGTACAGACATGGCTGGCACCCTTCTTCACATTTCTTTCACAAAACAACATGAATGCAGGTTTTACTCCAAGAGGGAGGCTCTCTGCTGATTACGTGACTGCACCAAGAATGAAGGGATCTTCAATCATACAGTGCTTGGGGTGTGCAGCAATCAGCCAAAGTTGGAACTCAAATACACAGAAGTATGGTGGTGATCTTCACCCTTATAACAACAGGATCAACAAATGATATGTATCCTGTGATCCGGATGGAAAAACTCAAGCCCTTGATGGCTTTTCAATGGAATGGATTGCTACCAGCAGTCTGTGAGAAGAACTGAGGCCCTCCATAGACAGCACCTGTGGAGAAACCACGTGGTCCTACAGTGGGCCTGCACAAACATGCCATCTGTGTTGTTGTACATTCACTGGGCAGTAAAAGGAGTTGCATTCAAAACTTGACAGTTAGAGCCAAACAGCTGACTTCATAAATCAAATACTAGGCAACAAATCCAACCTCATACTGACAGACCCCAAAGCACCCATCTCCTGAGGGTCACCACAGCAAACTAGTGAGTCACATGTATGAAATTGCAGAGAAATCCCCACAACAACAATCTGAAGGTAATACAATGATGAGTGCAGTCATAACCTTATGAGGGTAGCTCACAAAGTGTTAGACCATCACCTTCATCATAAAAAGCAGTGACCAACATGACTACCCACTGACCTCACAAACCAGTGCTCACCAAGACACTTCAGAAACAAAGACGCCAAACACATTTAGAACATTACAGGCAATTGAACATAGGAAGTATTGACTTACATCACCATAGTAGGAGTTGCATAATTGCCATATCCAAATCCTCCTGCAATACATAGATCAAAAGCATCAGAGGTAGGCCCATCGCAACCTTGGCAACTGCCTGCATTCTCGTACAATTTGTAACCTTCTGTAAATAAGTACACCCACTCAGCCTGGTGCACAACCTGACAAGCATACACTCAACATCTGCCTCACAAAGCATGCTTGAAATATGAACCATCTGGCATTTGTACAAGTACTAAATGCGGTATACCATGATAGAATGCTACCTTGGATTGCATTAGGCAGGAACTGTGGTATGGGTTGGCCCCATTGTGGGGGTGCCCTGTTCAAAGGCATCCCTTGTGGTGGAAGAGCTTCATATAGCGCATTCAAGTTCAACTGCAAATCAATCAAAAATGTCCCAAGGAACTTATTAGGAAACAAATAGCTTTCCCTGAGTTCTAACAAAATACAACCACTGAAAGGCCATGACTGCAGTACATATATCCACTTAGCAGTTGTAGCATTATTTGACTTCAAAGTTTGACATAGAATCCATCCAGCTACAGAGAGATTCCCGCTTGTAAGAGGATAGTGGCAGGTTCCATGATGACCATACCACCAGCCAACTGTGAGCTGTGAAGTTGGGGTAAAGAAAGGAAACTTTCTGTAAAGCAAAGAACAAGACAATGCATGGAAAACTTTCAGAGTGAAAAGATGGAAAGATGAGTCAATACCAAAGACACTGGTGCAGAATCGCTCTCAAATGGATTCCGGGTTCCAGGAGGCTGTGCGTTTGCCTGCGGTTGTCCCTGCAACCAAAATATCCAAAGCAAACTGCATAAGAAATGCCTGAGTAAACCATCCCTCTGTGCTGGCACACTGGACTTCAAGAAGATAATCTTCAAAGAAATGGAGCCCATCGAATCTTGCCCCCCCAAGTTAAATGTGCCTATGTAGATACTGTCATACCTGCATGTTCAGCGTACTAGATTGTGGATAAGCTGGTGCAAAAAACTCCTGCAAGTTACAACATCATTCTACCTAGGTTAGGCACAATGTGGCAACAAGAAACCTCTTACATAAGAATCTCACAATTTTTTTGTCCAGAGCCAACAAGTTCACTGAGAACTCCATTAGAATTCCATATGGCTGCTCTCTTCCACCTCATCAATGTAATGTAAGCCCCTGGGTTTCTCCAGGTAAAGCACCAAAAGTATTTCTTTGACAGTGCAGAGAGATCTCCACAACACAGTAAAAGTAACAGGACAATGAGTGGTCATAACCTGGACATAACCAGGATGAAGATATGCTGGACTATACCTGGGGTATGTCTCGATGAACTCTGGTTGCACTAGAAGGTGCTATATTGAATAGTCCTGGAGAGTTCATTGGCAATTGTGGCACATTTTGTGTGTGCAGTTGTGGTGCCGATGGCATGGCAAACAAACTTGGCTGGCAGCAGGACAGGCAAGAAAACGCCAGGTCAGAAGTCTTGGCTGAATGTAAAGAACATGATATCAAAAATGCAAAATCAGTTGGAATCAAATTATATGACATATTTGGAACAGACCAATCTGGGTGGGTTTGGCACCTGAGGAATTGGAGGTGCTTGAGCTGGTGCAGCAGCTGACTGGGCCTCCAGCCCCTGGAAAGTAGCCCAGGTGTTCCCTGCTGCACCAGAATTAGAATCTCCCCACAATGTGCTACGGTCCCACTGTTTTGGACCATTATCAGACACATCAAAAGTTGCCCAACCAGTGCTACGAGGCTGAACACTGCCCCCTTGCACACCAACTGAGAAAGGATCAGGGATTGATTTGCTTGCTCCAGCAGGTGCAAATGGGTCAATGACTGACGTGGGGGCAAATGGATCTGAGACGGGTTTGGTTGCTGCAGCTGGCTCAGTGTCTGCACTAAAATCTATCAAACTTGTTGAGTCAACCCGTTTCAGCTGGGGAGCAGCATCCACAGGTACCTCTCCACTACCCAGAAGTCCAGGATTATTTGATTGTCCATCCTTGTGCAATCCAACCTGACACAACCCACAGTAATCACTAAAAGTTCTGCATTTCAGGTTAAAGAAACACTGAACGCATCAAAGCAGCGTACATCTCCTAGGTGAAGAATTGCAATGTGACGATCCCACCAAGACAGAAACTCCTGCCTTACCGGAGAAGTGAGAGGCAAACTTGGGGTCTTAGCATGTCCATTAGACTGAGGTTGGTCGACATGAAGAGAAGGAGGATCTTCGCCAAGAATATCCTTCACTGAGTGGATTGGTGGAGATGTGCCTTCATGAGAACTGGATCGTGAACTTTCAGGCCTGCGCCAATCTCGGTTTACCTCATTTGCTGTTTTCTCTTCACGACGACCTTCACGCTCATCATAACTTCTCCGACCTATTTGGTGATCTTTTTCATCTCGAAGAGGACTGCGCTTCGGATCAAATTGGCTCCGCTCTACATCTGACTTGCGAGCTCTCTGATTATTCCGTCGATTATCAGCACTGTTGCCATAAGGACGGTGGACATCAGCCATCTGATCTGCCCATGACTCAGGTTGCCATGAATTTAAACCATCTTCTCGGCCACCCTGATAGCAAGTCAGAGGTCTAACCATTATGAACCCTAAATTTGTTGCAGCAAAACACATTGAATCCCAAAAAGTGCAACATCCAAGAGAAAGACATAAGAAGAATTAGACTCAACAACCCTGGAAAAGAAACAGCAGAAAACAGCCAATGTCTTCCAAGATGGAAAGAAAATAGTTAAAACGGGATTCTAACCTGACGACCTTTAAAGGATGGTGGTCGTTCTCCCGTATATCGTCTCTCTACATACACAGCCTTAATGAAGGTGCGCAATTTGTCTGGATTACTGCACATCCAACCAAGAACAGTGTCAGAGTCATAAAAACCATACTGAGTAAGAGAACTGATTTTGCTCCAAAGCTATCTTAGATCATGAGGACAACCTCAGAGGTTTTCAGTTGTGTAATATGAACTTGCCTGTTATCAGGTAATGGGTTTCGCACAGGGTCCCAGTCCTTGAAATACTGCTCACGAGCACGCTGCAAGACAGATTCACTGATATAAAAACAATGCAGCAGCAGAGCTGACAATCTGGGAACAAACAACCTTGTTGCAAATTCCTGAGTGAAATTCTTTAATCTTTCTGCTGCCAACCTTGCCTGACTGACAACCTACATGTTAGGGTTTAAGGGATGTGTAAAAAACCCCTGGACTGGAACACTACGATGAATAGCCCATGGGTCATTCTTGTAGGGTGTATACCTCATTGCCACCTGCTTGAAGAGCTTGAACTTCTCCAGCAGTGAATTTGGCCATGGAAATCGACTTGATACGATGTGAAAACTCCCGACTGCAGGAATCACAACCATCGAGATTTACCTTTTCTGCACCAAGTATGTATACTACTAATCTCCAGTAACAAAAACATTCTCCATAGAGAACGACCATCTGTTCATGTCCAGGCGCACAAGATCCAGAAGAACATTTACTTCTTAATAACTCCACAAGGGATTGACTGACAGGAATCCAAGCCCATAAATTATGGAGTGCCATAAATCTGCTGATTTGGCATAGTGTACAGAAGTGTCATTTTCTGGAGTCTAATGTCACAACAAATTGGCTTCATTTGCAAAGCACTTACTGCACTCCGCTGCATTGTGTACACACAAATGTTGAGAAGTTGGTGCAAGCATATTGTGGTCCCTGACAAAACCCACAACATACTGCAATCAGTTCCCAATTTTACATGGTTAACAGTGATGATCTCTTGGGTGCAGAACATCTTCATCAGTCCTTACTGCAAACATCATCTCCATGGCTTGCAATCCCCCAAATCAGTGGCCAACAGTTCACAGGGTCTATTTCAAGTTCCACTAATCTGCTACTGAAATCTGTGGAAGAATCTCAAATAGAAACAGTAGATTACCATGTCCTCAAGGCTGGCGCGTCATCAGAGCTAATTCACTGTTGCATCAGTGTGCACGGAGAGCAAGGGTTTCCATTCCACACACTAGGTGATCTCTCTATATCTTACTGCCAATCAATCAGGATCATCTCCAATCTATAGCAAGAGAGACTCACCAGGCTACCGCAGTTGATACACTTTCTATTCTCCCCATTCTTCACCAACTTTCTTAAAGTCATTTCATGTCGTTCGTCTTCTTTCACCCTGCTCCCCATCTTGCTTAGATGCTGCAAACAAAAAAGAAAGGAAACAAATTAGGAAATCTTTCATTGCCATAAAACGCCACCTTCTCAACAACACTTGAACCCAACCAACCCTTCAATTCCCATCTCTACACTCCCTGGTTCTCCAACTCCCCTCCTAAACCCCTGAACAATCTCAAATACTACTCAAAAACCCTCACCACCCCAAAACACCAAAACAAAAAAACCCCCCACTCTCAGTTCTGCTCTGTCTCTCTCTCTCCCTTCTGCCTCTTGCTGCTGTACACTAAACCCCCACTTGCAGTTGGAAACTATACCAATGCTGAACTACATCTAAAGCAACAGTGCAACAAAACCATCTAAGCAAACTTCATGCCAAAAACAAAACAAAACAAAACTTGTTCATCCCTACTAGTGGTCTACCACACAAAACCCGAGACATCTTCATCAACAAAACAACAAAATCCTAAAAGAAAAAATAAAAACCCCCACAGAAATGCTCACAACCAACACCAGCACCACTGCCACAAAACCCAAATTTGATGATTCCCTTAGGCACTTGAGCTTGAGGTAGTAGTAGTAAGTAAACCCACAAAAACCAATCATCCAAAAACAGAGACCTGTACACCCAAACCCCCTTTCTCCTAACTCAAAACACAAACACAAACACAAGTGAGAGAAAGACAACCCCCAAAAAAGAAGAAAGAAAAACATCCCACCCAGTGACAGGAGGAATCAAAACAAGGTCTGGTCTGCACCCACAACGTACATACATAGGACATACCATATCTCTTCTGGAGCTTCAAGTCCGGTTGTTTCCTCAACACCACCACTTTTGTCCGCGATCTCTTGACTCCTCTTCCTACCTTACCTTTGTGTTGAGCTCGCTGTTGTTGTTGTAGCATCGCTGAGTCTAGCAGCAAGCTGGCAGTGTTTCTGGAGCTCTGCAAAAGCGCGAGAGGGGAGAGAGAGAGCAGCAGCTTGTGCGGAAGAGGAGGAGGAGAAGCGTGGCATTTTTTCTTCGATCGTTCCTTAATTCGCTGGTTTTGTGCAAAGTAAGAAGAAGAAGAAGAAGACTAGCGTATTGTCCGGTGGTGGACAAATTTTTTTTCTTCTTCTTCTTCTAGAAAATAAAGGACACATTCCCCAATTAAGGAAGTTCGTCTATGAATTTCTTCCTCACTTGTGTTGTTGTCTTTTGTACTTTGTGCCTATGGATGAGTTTTTTTTTTCTTTTTTAATTTAAATAATTTTATAATAATTTTTTTTAGTTAATTTTTTTTTTTAGGGTTTTGGGTGTCAATTTTGTGTAGCCAAATTGGTGATCCATAAAAGAATTAAGCCACATTTGGAGTTTTTTGGGTGTCAATTTTGTTATGTAGCCAAATTGGTGATCCATAAAATAATTAAGCCACATTTGGAGTTTTTTGGGTGTCCATTTTGTTATGTAGCCAAATTGGTTATCCATAAAATAATTAAGCCAAATTTGGAGTTTTTTGGGTGTCAATTTTGTTATGTAGCCAAATTGGTGATCCCTAAAATAATTTAGTCAATTTTGGCTACAAGGTGCACTTTTTTTTTTGCTTCTAGAAAAAAAGACATATTCCCGAATCAAGGAAGTTCTTCTATGAATTTCTTCCTTGCTCATATTCTTGTGTTTTGTACTTTCTGGCTACGGATCAGTTTTCTTTCTTTTCTGGGTTTTTTGGTGTTAACTTTGTGACGTAGCCAAATTGGTGATCCATAAAGTAATTTAGCCAAATTTGGCTAACTAGGGCACCTTTTTTCCCCTTCCAGAAAAAAAAACACATTCCCCCCTCCCCTCAAACCCCCCCCCCAACCCACCCCACCCCCAAACAAGGAATTTCATCTATGGATTTCTTCCTTGCTCAAGTAGTTGTGTTTTGTACTTTGTGCCTATCATGGATTTTATTTTTATATTTTTTAATTTTGGGTTTTTGGTGTCAATTGTGTGATGTAACAAAAATGGTGATCCATAAAATAATTTAGCCAAAATTGGCTACCTAGTGCACGTTTTTTCTCTTCTAGAATAAAAAACACATTCCCCAAGTAAGGAAGCTCTTCTATGAATTTCTTCCTCACTTGTGTTGTTGTTGTGTTTTGTACTTTGTGCCTACCGATCCGAATATTTTGTTTTTGGGTTTTTTTTTTGGGTGTCAATTTTGTGATGTAGCCAAAGTGGATTCTACTTTCTAAAATGGATAAAAAATTTGACTATTCATATATGACAATATTATTCGCACTATATTCTACATTTTAGTCTTTTCCCTTTTGGCCTCTACCCTAGAAAGAGTTTGGGTCAAAAAAGCTCAAAAAATAAAAGGGGTGATCTACCTATTGGGAACAACTTTGAGGAACACCATTGGGAACTTTTGGGGAACATGTTAGGAGCCAATTGAACAACACACCACCATTGGAAACACCAAGATCCCCCCCCCCACCCCTCCCAAGAAAAATCCTGGGCCTCTTGGGGTGCATATTGAGGAGACCTCATTTTACCTACATAGAATATTATATAGAGTATTGCTAAATGTGTGAATATCTAGAGTATTTTGTGAATATTCACTATTATTTTTTCCCTTAGCTACTTTGTGCCCTTTCCAATTGTGGATAGCTATTCATTTTTAGGTCTTTTTGTGAATATGTTCATCTTTGTAATAAGAAGAACTTCACACTTTATTTCGGTATCTATCACTATTTCAACTCTTTTGTATACCTAATGGGATTTTTTGATTTTTTTTTCACATTTGATTAATGGATGTTTTGAAAGGGATGAAAGGAGATGGGGATGCTAGTTTAGTGACATGTCCTCAATTTATAGTAAATTCTCACTTGTTTCCTTCCTTTGGGTGTTGTTGGATTTTTCTAAACTTTGTTGCATGTTCCAACGTCTAAAGGCATATCCCATATTCGTAAAGAAGTCCACTCCTTGCACCCGAGATAGATACTATGTCATTTAGTTGAAGAGGATTTTTACTTCACTTATTTAAGCGTAAGTCAAGCATAAGTAAAGCTTGATTTGAGACCTTCTTGAGGTTGTTGGATTTGTGTGCTTGTGCTTTTCACTTTATTATTCATTCCCTCTTGTTCCATATGATGTTGTTGTTGAGGTTCTTGGGCTTTGATGTCCATCTAATATGTATATTGCATATCCCTAGCCAAAAAGCCCAAGAACCTCAACAACACTAATGGCCAAGATGTTGTGGCAAGGGAGAATTGAATTTATCATGGGAATGTTTTGAGAACAATTTGACAATCGAAGGTTGGTTGGGATGTTCTGAATTTTTCAAATGATTTTCTTACACAATGTTTTCTTATGTTTCTTCCACCTTACAACATCCCCATCAACAATTCCTTGGTCTACATTGTAAGAATAATGGACACCTTTTATGGTCAATAAACAATATCACCTTTGAACTAATTAATATAAACAATAACCAATCATATTTTAATTGATAAGATGTTTCATGTAGATGTAGCTTGGCCATGAAGATATTGGAGGGACTAAATGTATATTTTCAAAACATTGCATACAAAATTGCTCATGAACAAGTACTTATTCATGTTTTGCTTTTAAATAATTTCAAATCATACTAACGATATCATGTACAATCTCAAAATATATTTTCACATTTTCATTTCACTTTACAAATTACCTGAAAGCAAGAATTAGATATATGTTCAAGACAAAAACATACTCCATGACTTGTTCTAATGTGAAAGGAACCAATTTTGTTGCAACCCTTGGCACATAAAACGAAAACAAACTAATGGACTTATGAGCTTTTCTTCTTATTTTATTTTCCACCATAAATCACATCATTTAATTATACTCAGTTTGTTTCATATGTTTTCATGGGTTGTTCTATGAATTTTGATGAATTGTATAAAAACTTGTAATCCATGTAGATGAACATTCTAACAACTTCACACGAGGCAATGAAAATGTGAAAATTATTCCTTGTTGTTAATGTGAGCTATGGCTCAGATTTGATAAGAAGAGAAAGGAATCTTTGAAATTAAAAATCAAGAGAAACGATCTAGTCCAAATTAGGTATTATAACTCCATTCTTGAATGGTTATCTCAAGATATAATATGGAATTGTTATAATGATGGGAAAGTAGTGGGGAAAAAACACATATATATAAAGTCAAAACATTTGAAAACCCCATGTGTCAAAACTTTAAAACTCTAATTCCAAATGCCAAAATGGCCTCCTATTTTAAAATTGATTGATTTTTACACTTATTTGTCAAAACTAACCATCTCATATGGAAGGCCATTTCTATTTATGGAATTGTTGTTAAAATGGAGGATGTGAAAAAGTTTTTTAATGGCATTTAACAATTAATGCATCTTGATTATTTCAACTTCATTTTGATTGGAAGGTTTTGTAAATCAAAATGGAAAACATATTCATTTTGATATTCAAAAATGTTTTGTATCAATAACTATATGTTATGAATAATAACAATAGTTCAAACTTATCTTTCATTTAACCCTACAAAGTTTTATTGACAATGATACCATCCAAAGAAAAAATGAAAGTGTATAAGGAAAGGACATAAGTCCAAGTTGAAATGCTACAAAATCACATTTAAGATATTAGGTTGGTTTTAAGGTGAACCAACAATTTCATTGGTTTTTCATTAATACCTTCACCTTCTTGAATTAGTCCTTTTAGAACTGATAATTAACAAACAAAAATGTTAAATTTGAACCCAATGACCATGATTTAATCTCAGGATGGCATGTATATATGTTTAAAAGAAACCCAAAAAAATTGGGGTTTTTGCCATGGTACCAATGAAAGTGTTGTTAGTTCATCCAGTTATGGAGATCCTAACTCAACCAACTTCTAATAACAATAGAATACCCAAATTCAACCAATTGTTTGTAATGCATCAACATGATGAGTATGGGAGATTGGTCTAGAAGGGAAAGAAGTTGAGATGTGGCTATTTATGCTCAATCTAAAATGAAAGATGTTTGCATCTTTTGAAGTATGATGGAAACACCTTGGTGAAGCAAAATGACCACTATGAAAAGTGGAGACATTTTGGCCCTTTTGTTTCCCAAGTTGGGTTGACATAAGCATGTAAAAATACTTATGTTTTGTGCAAACTATAAGACCTCAATTGTTAAAGGAAGGAATTGATTGATTGGGTGTTGTTCATCATAATTCCTTTCCTTTGCAATTTTTTTTGTTTTGTTTATATATCTAAAGACCTTAATTTTCTAAGGGAAGAATTGATTGGTTGGGTGTCAATTGTGACAATTCCTTTCATTTTCATATATTATTTCTAAAACAATGAATATTCATGTAGAATATGACTAAGAAAGTAAGTCTATGCATGTGGAATCAACTATGACCTTTGTCTTTGGAAATGGTGAGTTGAGTGCAGCTAACAAAAGCATGCACAACTATTTTTATTTGACATGGAAGTTGACCTCATGAATAATGTATATAAAAGTGCATGTACAATATCGTGCATATGTACATTTCTTCTAAACACATCACAAAGAAATGCACACCAATTGGATCAATAGGTGTACACATGAATTGAAGAAATCTCACAACTGTTGGGGAGTCATAACAAATTTTAAACAAATTGCAAAAGACACTGAAATATCAAAAAGTCATGCACTAGCACCAAAATTAGAACATGAAAATATTCATGTTTAATAAGTGTTAAACATATCATTAGAACATGTTTAAAAAGGTGTGACGGTGCAAACATTTAGAAATTGTGAAATCAAACCATTTATTAATCCAAGATTTTTTTCCAAAGGCCATAAACAAGCAAATGTCAAGGGTGACAAAAGGTTGTAAGTCGCCTTCAACTATTGTTGCAAAGAAAGCAAAAGAGTAGACATTGTTTATTTTCTTAATATTTTAAAAACATGTTTGTAATGTAATTATCATAATTTTTAGATAATGTGATTGTGGTAATGAGGTTTGTAATTGAACATGGCTTGCAAGAAGAATTTATAGTGTGCATGGGGGATGAAAGCACATATGGGGGGGGGGGGGCAACTTGAACAATTCCATAACATGTGTGTAAAATATACATTTTCAAAATGTGTTGCATTTAATTTTGAGTTTCACTTTGGGTGTTTGGGCTTTATATTTTGATTTTCACAAAATTAATGTTATTTACTGTTATTTGTATTTTTTAATATTAAACTTAAGGAATAAATAATATATTAATGGTATATGCAATATAATAAAAACATGTTTTTTTTAATATATTACATTAGGTTTTGGTTTGAATTAATTAACCAAAAAAAGTTGGAAATGAAATTTTAAAAAATGGCCCACCTCATTTTTTTGTCATATTTCATTTGAAAGTCATTATTTGTCAAAATCTTAATTTACCACATACATATCTTCATCACCCTAAAAAGCACCCATTTGTGAAAAGGTGTGATGATAGTTAATCAAACCAAAAATCATGTCAGATGGCGTAACAACTACCAATTTTGTCAAACATTATGTAATGTCTTGTTGATCAAGGAAAATAATTAGGCTAAGGAATCTTTTAATAAAGAACTTTGATGGGAAGAAAATTGAAATGATCGTAACCTACCATCCACATATGAAAAACACTCATAATTAAAAAATTGTGTTACTTCAAATTTCTAGAATTTCAAAATATAATTTCAAAATGTTCAAATTGCAAAAGTCCTTTTGTAGATGTAAATGGGTCATAATGTGTATAACATATAAGAAAAGTTGTGGCTTATGATACAAAAAACTAAAACTTAAAATTATTATCATATTTTAACATGATTTGAAATTATGATCATTTTTCAAAACGAAATGTAGAATCTAGCAAAATTTGTATACTTTTAAAAAATTCATATTTATTCAAAAAAATTCAACACAAATCATATAATTTATTGTAGGTATTAGATATAGTTTTTGAACATGTTGCAAAAAAAATCCTTCAAAAATTCCTCTATTGAAAAAATCAAAATGTCCACAAAATGCCCCTTTGTGCTTAAATCCTTTGTCACCATTGGCTCATTTGATTGTGATTACACCTGAAATGATAATCATTGAACTCTTCACATGGCTCACAAACTTCTTCTAATCATATGGAATCACAATGTTTAATAAATATAACAAATTTCATAAAGATTAAAAATCATTTCAATTATTTTTTGAATATATTTACATTTTTTAGTATGTTGCGATGTATATTCTTTTGCACAAATATATTCTAACATCACATCATAAACATAAAAAAATCTAGTTTTTTGCATTTTACTTCTTTGGGTTTTGACCTGCCAAAATATGCAAAAACATTGTGAAAATCCTTGATAATATTGACATGGTTGAAATTCAAACATTGTACCCCTAAAAGATAATACAATGTGACAACAATTTTGGCCCCCCTACATTTCATGTAGTATTTTCATCTTGGGACCCACATATTAAAATTTGAATGTGTGAATTAATGATGTGATGGTTTTTAACATGATGGGGTGCGATTGTGCAGGGGTCTTAATCACAAATCGATGGTTCTTAAATTCTTTCAACTTATTAAACTTGTAGATTATGTAATTTGTTATATAAGTAGAAAATTTTATGTTTTCATCAACATAAAAATTTCTTCATCACCATATTAACATATTGTATGTAAATTAACAAACATTTGGATTGTATGTTGTTATCAAAAACAATATTTGAAAACATTCATGATGTCATTAAGTTCCGAAGTTGTAAATTCAAAACCTTTTATGAAATCATCAACAGTAAATACAATATATCGTTATAATTATTCAATTTTACAACATTTTAAAAATGAAACAAACTAAATTTAATAATCAAATTCTTTAAAACTTAATTATTTATAACAATCCAATGACTCATCATGCAATTAATTAAGAGTGTCATTAAACATGATTTTGTCAATCATTATCCTATGGCTCACCAGTAATGACTTGACATATTTTAATAAATAATTTCATAAACTAAATATGATCAACATGATGAATATGAATTGCCTTATAAATTAAATATTCATATTGTGTGAGTATCACACAAAAAGCTGATTTTAAAATTAATATTCAAACTAATTATTTTAATGAGAACTATTTCTGTGAGAATCACCTAAAATATCATTTGACTCTAACCTTAATACTTGAGTAGTCATAAGTTGACCATTAGTTTAATTTTGAAGATTAAAAAACTTAATATTAGGTGTAAAAATTTTGTTAAATGAAATTTCAAACTCAAAACCTTTTTGAAATTAAAGAAATTGTTATTAATTATGCTACACCTAAAAATGTAAAATAAATGTGATAATTTTATTTTAAACTTGAATGTGCTAGTACTTTTAACTTTAAAAACATTCACATTTAAAATTTACAACCACATCTAATTATTCATATAAAAGTGTAAAAACATGTCAATAGGAGTTAATAGTTCACCCTTTTGAATCATGATTAATTTTAACAAGATGGGATTGGTAAAAAAGTCCAAAGATAATGTTAAACAACAATGTTTAAATAATGTTTTTACATTGTTCCACTATGTTGAAAAACATTGGCTATTAACTTAAAATTTTGTTAAAATGTATTTTATATGCATTTGAATAGTTTCAAACTTATCTAAATGCTAAATTGATATATTAAAAAGGTAGATGTACAAATAGAACAAAAATTTAACTTAGTTTATGAAATTTGGAAACATTTAAAATAAAGATTATTTATGTTTGATTTGGTTCCTATTAATGTGTTTTTACTCAAAAAGATGTGCCATAATGGTTTTTAAATGATTCATATTTAAAAGATCTTGGGATCAAATGCATTCAAAATAAGAATTCGTTATGAACAATTTTTTTAGAGTTTTGGAAATCAAAGTTTTTCAAATTTGAAAAAATATTTTAAAAAGTAAGAATTTTTTTGAAAGTTATTTACATTTGAATTCATGATTCTTAGACAAAAATGAAAATTATCCAACACTTTTTTATATATCCAACATTTGAAATTAATTCAAATATACACATAATTTTCGTGTTCAAATTATTACCCCAAATTCATATACAAGTTGCATATTCTATTTATAAATACAAGTTATATAAACATGGTTGATTGTTTAATAAATGTACAATGATAAGTAATTAATGATGATGTCACATGATCACAAGTGAAAGAATAATTTGGAGGTGAAGGTGAAGGCCTTGATTAAATCTAGGAAGAAAACATGACAAAATCAAAATGCTATTAATGACATTAATGCATTAATCATTATACAACACTTTGGCACACATTATATTTTTTGAACACACACAACTTATATAAGATTTTATGTAAATGAAATTAACATGTTGTAATTAGATTGTAATAATGTAGACTTGGAATAATATGTTGATGATTACATGAATGAAGTTTAATGATGACATGTTCAATATGAAGATATTTTAAATCCTATAGTTAAATATTAGGCATATTTTTGCATCAGGGTTTTTTAATAATCATCATGTGTGCATTGTATTTAGACTTTGAAATAATAACTTTTATTTGATTTAAAGTCTAGTCATTTTTCATGGAATGTATGTGAATTGAAATTTATTCCATCAACATTTTGTTGTAATTGTTTGCCATTTCACACCCTTGACACACTTAACTTCTTAATTTTTATAAAAGTTATTATAGAAAACTATGTACATGATATCATATTTTATAAAATATTATTGACGCATTCCCAAACTCTTTGATAGATTCAATATGTGGTATGAAGTGAAAGCAGGAAAGTAAAGAGTTGGGGCATGTTCCTTGACTCACAGCACTTTGGGGGTAGAGGGGTGTACTACAGCTTCGGGATGGGACTAGGAAGAATGACAAGCGATCAATCACTCACATGGACCTACACGGATCTACACAAACCAAATAACAAGTTGGTTAGTGCATAGCTGAACACTTTTGGTGCGAGGATGAGCCACGGGCAACTTGGACTCACAAGACTCACCACGGCCCGGACTTGGGGGAAGCCACCACCTTCCCCCTTATAGTATACTTTATGTCTGGCCACATGACTAGCATCCAAATTGCATTTTGTCTCGGATCTCCCAAGTGGGAGTCTCAAAATTCCTAAAATTGGGATTCCTGCAAGTTTGGGGCCCATAACTTTGTCTACAAACCTCTGATTGAGATGAAGTCTAAAGCAAAGTTGTAGCCTTCGTCAAGAGCTTTCTAATGGTATGTCACACGCCACCTGAACACAAGGAAATCGGGGTGATTCCTGGTTTTTGGTGGTCAAGAGTCAAATTGTCAATTGGATTCTTGACCTTTTTTTTGACCATAACTTGTGTTTTAGGTGTCCAAATGGGTCATGCGTGTTCATTTCAAACATTTACATTCCAAGAGCTCTCCAATGATACAAGGAATGTTTCAATCTAATAAATTTTGACCCCTATAATCGCCCTCTGAAAATTTGGGAGTCCATTGGGATTCGAATTCCCAAAATGGGAGTTCACTTGGGAGTGTGAGGGTTCATTCCTTCACATTTTTTTACATTCTCACGAGCATGAGACGTGACTCTCGATCTTAATTTTGTCTTGGTTTTAATTTTGGCCCACACCTTTGCAAACCCTTGCCTTGGTCGTGAGCCCAAGCTTAAGGTTGTGACAATTATTTATTGACTTATGCATTCTACTAATGTTAATGTAAGTATCACTAGACTCAAAATTACAACATTGTTGGAATAATTCTCATAAACATGGTTTAAACTTTACATCAAAAAATTAATCTTTTTTTATAAATGAATATTTGGTAATGGCACATTTTTAAAATATAAATTATAATCATTTCATTAAATATTGTGATATGATTTTATGTTAATAATGTATTCCATGAAATTGTTATGATTCATTTGGAATGTTCCATTATAATGTAGTTAACATTATTTATTATAAAATGAAAAGATTATTAATGGTTAGGTTGTAATTTAGTGTAATGTTAAAATTATTGTGTTTGATGGATCATTGAATAAACATAAATAAATAAGGTTTGATGAATCATATTTAATGAACTATTAGATAAGGGTACATATGATAATCTTTTTAGAAGGTGCATGCTAATATTCTTTAAATGTTTGATACATAAGGACTTATTTGGCTTGTGTAAACATATAATTCAAACTTAAGATGATTTTTAAAAAATTAATGTTTTGTTGCATAAAACATTTAATGATTTGCACCTAAATATTTGAAGTGATGTTGAGAGTCTTTAAATATAAATCATAATTATGACATAAAAACATCTTCATTTCATAACAATAAACTTCCTTAGAAATTAAAATTTTTCCACATGATGATTGAAAACCTATTGTTGTGCATTACATATGGCCAAAATGCTAGTGCCTTAAGATACACCTTTAAAAGGATATTCATGCTATAATTTTGGTTAATGATAATGATCAATTCATATAAAAGAATTTAAATGACCTTTTATTGTTGAAAATGATTTTTTATGTGCAGGAGTGAGGACATTGAACAATAAACATTAAGTTATTTTTTCATAAAAGTGTAATTTGTATTGTGAAATGGAAATGTTATAATATAGAATTTTGATAATTGTTAATGTACATGTAAATCAACAAATAATACAAATAGTTGTTAATTTAGCTAAATTGGTGAATCACAATCAAATGTTGAATTTTTCTATTTGTTAATCATGAAATTTGAGAAATCTCTTCATTCAAATTTTTGATTAATTTCCACCATAACTGACCTGACAGAAGGGTAACAAGAAATTACAAACTTGAAAGCACAAAATATAGCTAAGGAGTACTAAAGAACTTTCCCTACTACAATTGGTAGAAACCCCAACCAAGGATTTCCGTTATGGTCTACAGTTGGAAAAATTCCCACCAAAGGATTTAGGAATTTTGATCTACAATTGGAAGAATCAATCCCCAACCGAAGGCTCTAGTTTTTGGTTTCAGCTGAAGGATTTGAGTTGAGAGATCAATTTCCAGGAAGAGGGTTTTAGCAGCTTCTTTTGACACTGCCAGATTCTGATCCCGACACTTTCATTGTGCAAAAATCTCCACACGTAGCTATGGTTTCTGCATCTCACTTACCCTTTTTATCAATACATTTGCTTCTAGGTACACTATCTATATGAGGATCATCTGATTGGCCTTTTTACTGTATATAACTAACAGCATATCAGTGAATAGCAGGAAATGCAGCAACACATTTGATAGTCCAGCAAAATTTCCACACTACTGCTTGAAATATGGAGATATTGCCCGCATAATCACATGGCTAATTTTGGGTGCAAGGATGGAAAAGGGACCCGCTGAAATCAATGGAAATCACCTCCAATAGATCAAAATTGCTACAACAAAATCTGAGATTAGAGATGTGGTCTACAGAATTTAGATCCTCTGCTTGAAACGGTGCTTCTTCGACCCTTTTGAGACAGATGTAGTCTTTAACCTATCATGAGTCCTTGGGTTTCCACTTAGTCCATATGACTGGCTCTGAGCAGTCCTATTTTTTTTAGAAGCAGGTACACTAGAATTATGAGGACCCTTCTTTTCTGAAATTGGTGATGCTAGCAAAATCTCACCTTCATCTGCAGTGCCTGTAGCCTCTGCAAACTCGACTTCACTTAGAGTCCCCTTCTTCAGCTTTTTCAGTAGCCTATATTCTCTCTCCATCTCATCATCATCCTCTGCCCTTTGATGCTCTCTCCTCTTTTCGGCAGTCTCTTTCCGTTCCTTTCTAGGTGCATGATCCATTTTCTCACGAGTGCGTGCAAGGGGCTGTCTTTGTGGCTTCAAGATAAGATTCTTTTGCCGTTGCTTTTCCCGAGCTTTGTCTCTGTTGAGCAATCAGGCAACATGTCACTGAGCTACGGCTGATGCTGCGCGGTTTGCATTCATTCAGCAAACTTCCAGACTAACCCACAAAGATTCCCTAGAGGTTTATACTATGTGAGAGCTGTAATAAGGAGTTGCCTTTCTGTTTCCACAACCCCTCCACATTTATCTGTTATAACTTTCAAGCATGTGAAGGAAAGTGACAAAAGTCAAATTGTTTTTGATCAGGATCTGTCCAAACTCAAGCCTCTTGACTGCCCTGATAAGCAAAGTGGTAGAAACACAGGGATGGATAAGTCTTACTTGAATGAGATAGAGGCCACATTGACTCCCTCAGCAGGTATAAAGTTGGTCACTGATAGCAAACCTCGCCGCAACTCAGGCATGGAGGGCAACTGCAGGAGTCCATAACCCATGGCAGTCCTTCCTACCTCCAGTTCCTTCCATCTGAAATGTCAACACTGACACAATGATTATGACTGAGCTAAAAATAACACAAATGGTCCTCAGGGAAGTCCTTGGGCCAACTAAGAATGAGTTTGTCTTTGGTATAATGGGGCGGGGGGGTTATCTACATGACCAACTCCCCATTGCAACATTCCTAGTACAAGTATGGCAGCAATGGTTTCACAGGTCTTGTTCCACTAACCACCTGTATACAAGGCAACAAAACCAACATCTTCCTAGTGGAGGAAATGCCTATGTCCATTCTTGGATAGCACACAACATCAGCACAGATGCTTAATGCCAGCAAAAGAGAATCTATAACTTCATGCACATTCTGAACAGAGAGCAGCAATTTTAACCTTCAATTTGAGGAACAGACAGACTCACTTGAAGATGAAGGAACATTGGTGTTCTTTGTAGGCGCGAATGTAGGACACAAAGGCTCTCAACCCTTTCTCCATTACATCTCTATCCTTCTTCGCAGCTGCACGTAACTGCAAAAATGTACAGTGAATCTGTGCTCTTTACAGCCAAGAGTTACCACCACCAAGACCTAGGCCTGTTGCCAGCTATTTCTACTATCATAAAGGAGTGAGACTTCTTTAATGAAAGAGCCCCAAACCAAAACTGTCTGCTTGAGAATACTCTAGCTACACTAGCCAGTTCCACAATCTGATGCTGCTAACTATTATGATGCCTAAATGTCTCTGCAGTTCTCCAATAGAGAACACCAGTCAACAAATAATGCACACAAGAACAGGATGTAGATGCCTTGGAATCAACACATATATACTGATTTGTAAGGCAAAGTAGAGGGAGATCCTACAAGAAGAGAGAATTGAAGGAACCCAAGGGTTTAGTTGGTGCCAACCAGCTGTATAACATCAGGGACAGATTCTGATTTTTCCAGGGCTTCAATCGGCACATTCCGGATGCGGAGGAACTCCACATATGAATCTTCCTGCAGCACTCACACAGCATGAGAGTTATGGCACTAAAACATTGTTCACCCAATCTCCACTAATACCTTCCTTTCCACATTGCTCCTCCCCAGTCAATGCCAGTTGTATATAAAGCTCCATATTCTCCAGAAGATATCCACAATATGTCACAAATACAAAAAATAATCAGCTTAAAAATCAAGTCAATGAGGGAACACCTGCTAAATCAGTGTGGCTAAGTCAGAATATCGATCAACACAAAGACGAACCTTAGGCAGCAGGAGCACAAGTGCATTGCCTGACTGTCCCATGCGAGCAGTTCGACCCACACGGTGCACAAACACATTTGGATCTTGTGGTGGATCGTACTGTAATTTAACCCAAAAAAACCAACACATCCACACCAATCAGTCTTCTTTCTCAACACCAATTTCCAATTTCAGATCATCTCCACAAAATCTATCATCCTCATCATACTAGAGTAACCACAGGAAAATCAGTCACTAAGAAACAAAGCAACGGATTCATACCTGCACAATCCAGTCTACTCCTGGAATGTCAAGCCCTCGTGCTGCAACATCAGTGCAAATAAGCATGCCTGCTTCCATTGCTGCAAATGTTGCAAGTGCTTTTTCTCGAACTGACTGCAGGATGGATGCTTGTTCATCAGAAAAAACCTCATGTACACATTTAGTGTACACAAAATGCATACTACCTGACAATTTTACCTACTTATCTATTCCCATTGAGTGGGGACTGCCACTTTTATCAACTTTACTATTCTTTAAACAAAGCCGTACACAGCAGTATGTACAAAAGGTAGATACTGCTAAAGCCTGTGGCAAACCTTACAGTTATTCACCAAGGTTGTTATCAATCCAATTAAATTCCACCTTGTTACAACAATCCCAGAAATTGCTTACTAGAGTTCATCCATTCTCAGCTCACCTGCTTCATCTTGCCATGAAGTGCAACAGTAGGCATGCCTGACAGAGTCTCCAATTGAGGGAGAACAGTTCCCCAGTAGTCCACACAAGCACATGTCATAAAGTACCTGTTACAAGACTGCTCCAGAGTCAGTTGTGACTACATCTTGCATTACAGAAAATGATCTCCACACCTGCTTACCCACATAATGCAAAAGGAAGGGTAAAAATTGATTGTCTTACAGGATGACCTTGCTGGACAGATGCTGGGATAAAAAATGGATCAGCTGAGCAGGCTTTTCATCTGCTTCACATTCCAGAAACTGCCCCACATCATTGATTCCATTAGTTCAGCACATTGCATTGTATCAGGAATGCACATTCTGATGTTGCAACACTCAAATGCTTCAAGCTGGAAAGCCACTTCAAACAATCAGACAATTTTCCAAGGTGATGCACATACATTGTACAGGCAAAATGAAACAGAAGGTTTTGAGTTTCAACTCAAAAACACACCTGTAAAGTGAGACCTGCTGGTGTTTTGGAAGAAACACTAATGTTAGCACCAGATGCACTTGACTTTGCTTGAGTGCGAACCTCTACCCGCACAGGGTTCCGAAGCCCTGCTCGTGCCAATTCCTCCACTGCTTCTGTCTGCGTTGCTGAGAAAAGGCCAGTCCGTCGCTGCTTGGGCAGCCGTGCTATCACTGCTGCCAATTGCCGCTGGAACCCCATGTCTAGAAGTCTATCTGCTTCATCAAGAACAAGAACCTGCAGAAATTGATGTATCAGAAATGGATTCTGCTGCAAATGCACATGCATATGAAAGTTCAATGAGCCACAGGAGCCTTCACTGTTCCAAAACTCAAAGACAATAGCCACAAAAGTACTGGGCCAGAAGCTTTCTCTATAGTGTTGGAGAAAGCTTAGGGTTTAGGGTTTAGGCAACAACCTCAAGATTTCGGAAATCTAGGGCAGATACACGCTCCATGATGTCATGCAGTCGACCAGGAGTGCCGACCAGCAGATTGGCTCCACATTCCTTCACCTTGGCTACCTCTAGGGTTACATCAGTTCCACCAACAAGAAGTACTGCTCTGATGCCAGACAGGGTTTCCAGAAAGGATTCCATTACATGATAGATCTGCGATGCTAATTCTCGTGTTGGTGACACAATCATTGCACCCACCTGCAAACAAAATCCTCCTCCTCATGATGAGAAATCTGGCATGCCACATGTAGTTAGGGTCCCTTTCCATTAGGCTGCTGTGATCACAGCAGCCTAACGGAAAGCCATTGACATAGGGCCTTGTTTCTTGTTGTAGGGACAGTAGCTTTTTCCAATGGAAAGCTGCAAGTGCCTTCAAAATAATCATCTTAAGAACTTTGGGATGTTCTCGTGAAAAAAGCACAGATGTCATTTTTATGGCGAGTCACAATTTGACCAGGAGAGCTGTGAGATGACTGTGAGCACAGATAGCTAGCTATGGAAAAACATAATGGAAAGCTGCTGTGATCAGAGAATCTGTGATCACAGCAGCCTAACAGAAAGATGTCCTTAGTGCTTGCCTCTCCCATCAACCAACCAACCGAAGAAATTGCATAGAAAATTAGGGTTCAGGGGCTCCAATGGCTACGAGAATCAGGAAAAATTCAGTAAGGTTTGAAAATGGAAACTGCACCTGAAACCTTTTCAGAGGCTCAGAAAGACGGCGCAAGATTTCCACCAGAGGTACCAAAAAGGCCAGTGTCTTGCCGGATCCTGTGGCAGCATCAACAGCCACATCCTTGTAACTACACAGCAGTGGAATGGTGGCCGCTTGCACAGGCGTGGCCGTGGCGAAGCCGAATGAGTCAAGCACGCTCAAGGTCTCCTCCGACAGCGACGGCGTGAGAGACCTAAAGGAAACGGTACCCTTCACCAGAGCTTGAGTGCGTCCATTCTCCTCCATCGCTGAAGCTGCGTAGCCGTGCTCGTTGTCCACTCATAATTTTATGCACATCTCTCTCACTAGCTGAGCATGCTCTCTCCTGCAAAGGCGTTCCGCCTGCTCCACTCCCGATTACCGCAACTTCCCTTCCTCTCCTTCGTGTCGCTCCACTCGTGCGAGTATCAGGAATTGCCAAGCTCACGTACGTAGCTGGATGCGCTCTGGCAACAAACAACACTGCGACAAGAAACCCTAACTCTTAGTCTCCGTCTCAGAGCAATCTTTAGGGTTAGGGTTTAGTCTTTAGGGTTTTAGCTTTCCTGAATATTAGTGAAACCGTATGCTAGAATGGCATAGTGCATTGCATGCCTTTTTTTTTTGTTTTTTTTGAACACCCTTTGCAAAGTTTGATGGAAGGATGTTTAATGTTCGCTCATCATTATTGGCGTCACCTTATTTGGGCCCCTATCAGTGTTTACCAATGTTTGATGTTTTTTTATTATTGCCACAAGCTAATGGATGAGCATCTCTAGATTTTGGGTGCACCCATTCAATTGATGCATTGTTTTGAAGTCTACCCATCTATTTGTTGGGTTTCTTATCAAAATATGAATGTTGGGTAACTGATTTGATCATGCCTTTATATGATGATGATGAAAACTTGCCAATCATAAATAAATCAGAACACTAAAAACAAAAGGGGGAATACAAAAAACAAAATGGAAGGACCTATGTCCAAGAAGACCCAAAAATGAACCACAAAGGGAACATCAAGTTCTTGAACCTCCTCTTATCAAGAGAAGCATATCAAATAAGGAAAGGAGAGGACCTTTTGAAAAGACACCTAACTTACAAGAACCTTCACCTACTACAACAACACGTTTTCAAATAGAGATCACATGCGCATGTTGTGACATCATTGACACTCTTTGTCTATAAAATGTGCATAATATTGCGAGAGGAGGACTTCCAATGCCCTTTGTTCCTCACACCATGTTGACACATCGATGAAAAAATTCATCCACCTATTGATGTAGACATCTCAAAACTTGCATAGCTAAACGGAGAAACATGTTTGCTAAGAATTGATTGTTATAAAGACCATCCATCATTTTTTTGGTTGTCACTTGCCTTTTTGTATAATGAAATTTCATATCACTATAAAATGTAAAAAACAATTCATAATGATTAATTTTTAATTTTTTTGATAAACATAAAAATAATTTATTTCAATTCCGTTAAATCTTATTAAAATGAGATTATTAAAAAAACGATTTGAACAATTATGCAAGAATTGATTGAAATAAAACACGTCAATTTTGAAATAAATTAAGATTTTAACATAAAATTCGTTTTTGATATATAATTTTTAAAAATTAATTTGATGTTATTTTAAAAAATTCAATAAGGCTTTGATGAAGATTTAATAACAAAAGTACAATGAAATTAATTTTTAATTGATAAAATTGTTTGTGTTGTTGTTACCTTTTATGTTATAAAAAATTATTATTGCGTTAAAATAGTACACATACATGTATGATTTTAGGTTTTATCAAGCATGCATGGGGCAAACATAACTATTTTTCTTTTTTGGAGGGGGGGTGTGGTCAAGAATTGTCAATTTTCATTCTTAGAGTATAATTTCAAAAACCAATTCAATTGTTTAATTAAAGATTTGTTTTTCAAATTTAAATTTTTTGTAAAAGGTAGTGTGTGTGTGTGTGTGTGTGTGTGTGTGTGTTTTTTTTCAATTTTGTGATGTTGCTCGAGTGGCAATCATTTGTAAGAACATTTAGCCAAATTTGGCAGTATTCAATATATTCAATAAAAAACTATTTATCTTTTCATGTTGCTATTATTTGTGCCAATTTTTGTGTGGATTTTTATTGTTTTTTCATTTTTGATGATTTTTCTTTTCCAAAAAAGAGGAATTTGTGACAAAATATTCTTTTAAAAAAAAAACTTGCACCAAAAAATTCTATTGGTTTCTTCAAGATTTTCTCATTCCCAAATAGTACACAAAAGATCCTTCCTCTTAAACAAGAGGGATATGCATGGATATAAGGTGACCTCCAAGTATGGTAGGAAATTTCTGTAAGTCCTCATGTGTAGGTAAGGCCCTAGGGTGGGCGCATTCTCAAAAAGGGGCTTAGGATATAGTGATAGTTGAGTCTAGCCTCACATTTTAGGAATGGCCCTCACCCATATTAGACTTTACCCATTTTAAAGCATAAGGCAAAGTCGATCATTAACGTGTAAATTACAATGTGGGGAGGATTCTTAAGCCTACTCATAAGCATAACATCTCTCTCACTCTTAAGGAGTAGGCATAGTATCCCTCCTCTTTCTAAGAGACATATTATGGATACAAGGTGCCCTCCAAATACACTAAGAAATTTCTCCTAGTGCTCTATGGTTGAAAATTTGCATGCACCTATGGTTGCAACAATGTTAAGCAATGCTTTTTCTTATGAAATGTTTTTTCCGTTTTTTGGAAGAATTTTTGGAAATTGTTTAAAGATTTTTTTAAAAAAATTGTAAATTTGAATAATTTTGCTAAATTTTTCAAAAAACTTGGCAAAACTTTCAATATCACAAAAAATGGCAGAAATCCATTTTGCTATATAAGGTGTTATCAACACTACATGGTCCAATTTCCCAAATCCTTCACAAGCAACAACAACAATGAACATACAAATGTATTTTTTGATCAACTGAACAAAACTTGTAAGGAGTAATGTTATGAAATTCATGGGATGAAAACCACAATCTAAGTCATGTTGAAATCTCAACAAAATGAATGTAAACATAATGACATTACTTTTTGGCTTTCTTTTGGCAATAATTTTCGATCCATCCAAACGTCAAACTTTTGGGCCTTTCTATGGGAAGCCCTAAAGCCCGATCCCATATCAGCTGCACCCAATTTATCCAATGTGATGTTAGACAAGGTTGAGCCAACAATTTCTTGATATGACAACTTAAACGATCATGTTTTTGTGGTATTCCAAAACATATTGGTGCATTCCAATTGAAGGTTTGGGTTGTGATTGTTAATATCGGTATGTCATACCTGGGAGAGCACACCAATGGTTCTTGACACTCCAAAAAGTACCGTGTAGTAGCTGCAACAATATCATAAAAAACCTAAGCATGCATGCATGCCAAGATCACCACGGGGTGTAGGATGTAGAGGGACTTTTTTTGCTTTAAGAGTGGAAGGGATGTTATTCTTAAGGACTATTCCTTAAGAGTGTCATTCTTAAGGAGGGGTTTGTTAGGTATAAGATCCCTCCCACTCTCTTAAATGAGTAGGTGTAAGATCTCTCCTCTTCTCTACAAGTGGATATTCTTGACAATAAAGTGCCCTCCAAATACGCTAGAGAATTGCTTGGTGTGCTTTACATTGACACATGTTGCATAAGTTCCTTTGGACTATGTATAAGATTCAAGGCTACAAATTTAGTATTTAGAATAGAAATTGATGCATTTGACTAAATGTAGTTGTGATTGTTGTGATTATTCAATACCTTTTGGAACTTGGACATAAGAGTAGATCATGCATGCATTTACTTTTTAATTAGTTTTTTTTTTGGTTTTTTTAAAAAACTAGTGTGACACTCACTTTTCCTCTTTTAAGCCAAAGTATTGAAGCAAAACCCCACTATGTGCATCAACATTTGGCCATGGGTTTTTTACCTGCATAGACTTTCCCCCTTTGATTATCTAGGTACTTTTTTCCTAGCATAAGATTATGTTGTAGGACAATATAACCAAAATTACTAATTATTGTTTGATTATATTTGAATTTTGAACTCTAATTTTCATTTTTGAAAATTTCAATTTGGGGTGCCTAATGTTTGTAAAATCCCATTTAGAGTGTGAATTAGTGTAGGCCCGATGTAGGGCTCTTTCACCTTTTTAATGATGTAATTAAATACACAAATTTGTTTCTCGGTGTTCCAAATGCAAAAAATTAAAAAAAAAATTTGACAACAAAATCTAATAAAATTCTGAAATTTTGATTTTCAAAAAGTTAAAAGAGGGGGGGAAAGGAAGAACTAAAATTGGAGACTCAAATCCCAAATGCATTGGAGAAAATTGCTTATTGTGAGGGGTGATGTGTATAGTAGTAGGTAACTCCATTTACCTTTCCAGTTTCCAAAAGAATTGGTGGAACAACCTCATATATTTTGGACACCTGCCCAGGCCACCAAAGAAATTATTTTAATTTAGAAAAATAATTTTGCAAAAATATAAGGCTGTTATGATTATTGCCACATTCAAATGTTTCAATATGACATATAAATAAATAAAAAGGCATTAGTTGAATTTTTGAAAAATTAATATATGTGTTTAATTGATGAAATCTTAAGCCAACTCCAAAAGATGCACAAAAAAACATTTGATTCCTATTAAATGAATTTCAACACTCTAAACATTCATTGATTGTTAAATTGAGTTATATATCAAAATTTAAATATTTTGGGAAAAAGGTCCAACTATTCAAATGATGCATGTGGGCTCACCATTTTGAACAATGGGTCATTTGGAAGATGCTTAAGTGCAAATTCTCTTTGGCAAGCATAACGGGGGTCTGTTTTCCGTAACACCGCATGCCCATACCCAGGCACTACCTATATAAAACACATAAGTTTTTTCCCCTCATTTCTCAGTTCCTCATAAATAATAAAACACAAATCATGAAAGAAAAATTAATTATTTACATGAGGTTTTATTTTTTCTTTTGGGATTTTATTTTTTTTGCCTACAAAAAAGTTGGGAAAATTTTGGAAATGTTGGGTTTCTAGTGCAAATTCAACCAATTTTGCTTTTTTTTTTTTTTTTTTTTTTTTTTTTTTTTTTTTTTTTTTTTTTTTTTTTTTTTTTTTTTTTTTTTTTTTTTTATATTTAA
>Ga0116227_10003248_pt1 | contig 36371 bp, 26 predicted proteins | sample S1TSphgellanicum_FD_89693 | JGI IMG/M metagenome (GOLD analysis project Ga0116227, IMG submission 89693) | Host-associated microbial communities from peat moss isolated from Minnesota, USA - S1T2_Fb - Sphagnum magellanicum MG | ecosystem: Host-associated > Plants > Peat moss > Unclassified...
ACACCCCCCCCCCCCCCCCCCCAAAAAACCTGGTCTGTGGTCTTCACATTGTTGTTGTAGCTGGTCACTATTGAAGATGCTGCTAGTGAAGGTCAATGAACATGCATGTGACTGTCATTAATCTTCAAACCCCTCCTGTGTTGTTGAGTGAACCACTACTCAGTTTATTTTGTGTTGTTTAGGGTTTGGCTCTATTCTCTTTCTCCTCTTTGCTGATACATTGTTTGAAATCTTTATAGCCTTTATTTTAGGTCATCTCTCAATTCTATTCAGGTTGACTTAAATCATCATTTTGGATAGGTTTCTATCTTTTTGACGGTATATTCTCTGAACACCTAGCAATGTCCCACAATGCAGCTAAGGTTACACTATGAGCCTACAAGAAGGATTCTTTGCAAATGAAAGACAAAAGCTGGCAGGTAGTAGGACTTGGCAGAGCTCTCATCTTCAAGTCCTCATAACAGACTGACACCAAAGCCCCTCATGAACTAAGGGGCATTTATTTCTTTGCTTGTCAAAGCACAATACATCCAGTCTGGATACATTGGGTAAGCTGAGTGATATCCATAGGTATGAAGTTTGTTGAGAAGGCTGGCAACTTTAGTCTGTCTAGTGACTAAACATGCTACTGTGCTCTGTCTGTTTTCTAGTGGGATATAAGTGTCGTGTTGATGATAATAGCTGGACTGGAGCAAACCGCAAGATACTGGAAAATGAGCTAGCCCACAAGAGGTTCCTGCTTCAGAACATCCAAGACTTTGATGTTTTGTGTCAGAAGGCTGGGGTAAAACACTCTTTTCTCTCTCCTTCTTCACTCTTTTCTAATCATGTGGTCTTTCATCATGCAATCACAGAGTGCAATGTCTCCAAGGCATGTCCTCACTTTGACCTGTCACTGGAAATCAGGAGATGATTTACATCATAATGATGCAGATTTTTATGCATCAGATCCAGCCATGCAAATTAGACAAGTGCGGGTCCCTTCTATTGGAGGGGTTTATGTGTCATGTAGTAGCCCCAGTTGAGAGCTTGTGGGGACTGTTTCTAGATGAATCATCTGCACCTTTGAGCTGCAGGATTTTATCAAGAGCAATGTTTAGTTTCCAGTTTCTTGTTACTGATATCATGTATCCTGGACAATGGTCTTCTTGTTGTTTGACCCTCTTTTGATCCTGCTGTTGCATGTTATTCACAAGGAATTAAAGAACTTAGTGTCAATGTCTTGAATGCAGGTTGAGTCAGTTATAGAGGTGAGAGCAGCTGTTCACCCCAGGATAGTGGCTGTGGATGAAGCCAGAACTTATGGTGCTTACCATGTTGTACTTGACAGGTTCTTCTACTGTCTCTTTTGCTAATGGCTGACCCACATATGTGTGCATTTTCAATTCCATGCCATTTGTCCTCTATAATTGTCAGTGAATGTTGCAGTGTTGAGAGTAGTATTTCCTCTCTATTCTCTTTGCAGGAAAAGTGATTGTGAAATGGTGGTTGCATATATGTAGTTCAATGGCCAAGGAACAGGCAGTCTAGACTTAATGGGCATGTCCAGAGTTCCACCAAGTTATTGTGTTCACTGGTAAAATATCAGCAGTAAGTTCAGATTCAGTCTTGCAAAGATCAGACAGTTGAATGGAGGATGAATGCTCAAAAGGGGGATGTACAATGCAGGACAATGAAGAAAGACAGGAAGTACTTTGTTGACAACTTGACATGCTTTGTGACCCGAGTGAGAAACAGTGGGGGAGTTGACAGTATCCGGTCCTTTGCAATCAGCAAAGAGTTGCCACCAACCCAGCGCAGCTATTTGCCACCCAAACCACCTCCATCAGAGATCCCCAGCATGGATTCCTCCCTCCGTGGATCATCCCTCAGCTCTACCAGCTTTAATGAGGAGAATAATGAGTCTTATGATGCTTATGGACCTGCCACTCTCAACATTGATGGGATTGGATCATCCCGCAGCTCATTCACATCACAATCAAGCTTTGAGATCCATGTGAGTAGTGATGGATTGTTTGGCACCAACAGTAAACAATCTTCAAAAGGTTCAGATGCTCGCTTTAAATTTGCACATGTTGAGGTTGAGGTCAGCACTGTGCAGAAGCCAATAGTTGGGCTGTTGTTGTATCAGGAAAATTTGGAGAGTTCAGACAAGCATTGCATTGGTCAATCCCCCAACTGTGATCCTGGTATGTTTACATCCAGCTCAAGCTTCTTGAAAAGATTAGTCATTTTTCATGCCTGTGAAGATTTCTCCAGATTTTATGGCCTATCTCTCTCTTACTATTTGTTAGGACACCTGCAGTTTTCTCACTGCTTATCCCTGTTCTGTATCATAACCTACACCTCTGACCAAACCTCCTGCGCATCTTTCTCTAGTTGGCACATAGTCATTTTTGGTCCTACAGATGCTGTTATTTGTCCCAAGATACTTGACAACAGAATCGTCTAACAGGGGGCCTAGTTGCAATCCCATGTTGGAATTTGGAAGAACTTGTGGAAGAATCACTGTTCCAGCCCTGGTTTTGGGTTGAATGCATCACTTATGGCAGGTAGCCTAACTGTGGTAGTCTTTGTTCTTATGACACTACAGTAGTATTTAACAGAGTTCCACATAGAAAGTGAGTAGACATATTATCTGTATCAGTGGAAATGTTCTGACATTTTGGAAGCGACTAGTCCAGAAGAAGGTGACCAGCAGACAGACATGTAATGCTGCCGGAAACTGATGGGTCTACAGGTCCTATGATGCAGCTCAGTGTAAATAAAGGGGGACTCATCAGATCCTCACTTGACAGAGCTGCAAGTGGACAACTGGGATCACCACAAACAACCATGAAAACTGTATGGATCTGGACCAAGAACAAGGATGTATTTACTACCTCAGTGGAGAGTGGTTGGACTACATTCATTTTCACTAGTGACACCAAGCACCTTGTGGAAGAATGGACATGTTTCTCTCTACACCTAATCCTCATTCCTTTCCTGTAATATGTATGTTTTGGGTAGTTTTTTGAGTGTTAGTATGTATGAAAGGTTGGTTTGGATGCAGCAATTGCCCAGATCAAGCCATTGTATTTGGATGGTGAGCAGTTTCTGGATTCGGCAAACAGGCAGGTTGCAGGTTTTGGCCAGGTGTCGTCTTGCAAGCATCTAGATGTTCTGCCTGCTTCTATATATCAGGCTGAGGTGATTGTGATTAAGGTTCTTGCCCAGCAGGTGCGATTCTTTTCCTGCAGGACCCTCAGATTGCAGCAGATTCATTTGAGATTGTTATGTCATAGAAGGGGTTTGTTGAGTCTCAAGAGCTGATATGCAAGCATCTTGTGGTTCCAATATTTGCAAAGTGAGTACATACCTGGTTTGAGTGTGGCTGTTTGTGGGAGTTCAGTTTGTACCCGCTGAGAAAGTGGTGGCAGCATTTCAACACCACAGCACTACTGTCTATGCCACTGCAAGCACTTCGAGTGAAGCGCAGGTGTATCTAGAGGCTTTGGAGAAAGGCACAGATGGGATTGTCTTGCAGACAGATGATCCAAGAGAAGTTTTTGCTTTTATGGTACATTATGCAGAGCCCTGTGCGTGAGCTGTGGAGTCTATCTTGCTTTATCTACTAGGAGAAAGTCGTTGTGGTGCTTTCTGAAGCAAGAGAGGAAGATGAGACACAGAAAATAGACACATCTTGCCCTTCATTATTCTGATATTCTTCTGCAGGCATACCTAAATGGAAGGAGAGTTTCAAAGGCGGGACCACAGCTGGTGCAAGCTACAGTGACACAAGTGGAGCCTGTGGGGACAGGAGATTGTGTCTGTGTAGATCTGTGCAATCTCTTGAACCCTGGCGAGGGTCTTTTGGTGGGTTAGCTTTTCTTTGTGTCATCTAATGATTTAAATTTCATATTTTTCAACCAGGCTTGGATACCCTCTACAAGAACAGTGACATGAGTGATTTGACCTCCTTGGGATTGTGGAGCAGTATTTAAGCGGTTAAGAACAGATTGCTAACATGTGATGGAACATCTGTGCAGGTTGGATCATATGAAAGAGCTCTCTTCTTGGTACACTCTGAGTGTATGCACAGCAACAATGCAGCACACCAACCATTTCGAGTGAATGCGGTATGTTCTTCTAATTCAAGCTGTGCTGATCAGGAAGTAATAACAAGATTAAAGCATGTAGGTAAGTTGGCAAAATCAAGAGTATAGTGTCAAGGTGCAGTGGTGAGAAGCCAGTAAGTGCTTAGCTTATTCAGGTACTCTTCTGGGATGTGAAAGCAGGGGCCAGTACATGCATATGTAGCAATAGCAGATGGGAGCACATCATATTTGTCTGAGATGCGCACTGGCAGCCAAGTGCTAGCAGTAGATGCCCAGGGGAGGTCACGCACAGTGATTGTGGGTCGTGTCAAAATTGAAACCAGGCCACTACTTCTTGTTGAAGTGGAGGTTGCTGGACAAAGGCACAGTGTGCTCCTACAGAATTCAGAAACTGTCTGTTTGGCAACCTCACAAGGTGAGTCTCAGTCTGGAGATTCACATGTAACATGGACTTAAAGCTATGAACCTCAATCTCATGTATGTTATTCATTCTTTTTTGTGTCTTCTATACTTAATGTGACTGACTAAAAAGCATGGGTATGACAGATGGAAATGGACACAGAGATGCAGTGGCTGTGCCAAATTTGAAAGTGGGTAACACATTATTGTTGAACTTGCCAACGGGCATTCAGTTTCAGGAACTGGTTGTAGAGAGGTAACCAGTGGATTGGGAGTTGCTTTCTCTGATAGAGCTCTAGATTCTGCACCCATGGCAGTGGTAGCACCATACAGATACATTCCATTGTCAGTTTGCAGGCCTTGTATATGTCAAGGGGTATATAACATTTGTGAGGTATGCTCAGCAAGGCATGGCAAGCTTGTTTAAGCTTTGAATCTTTTGTTGAGCTGATTCTTTCCTTGGTTATCAGGCATCACTTTTTCCTAGGGGGTTCAATCCCTTGGGTGAGACCATTTTTTGTTGCATATGCAGTTCAGTAGGAGAAGGTGAATCACTTGAAACCAGACAGGGTGTAAAGTGTTGTGATCAATTGTAGTCATTGATTCTGATTACCCTTGAAATAGGGATTGTTTTTGCATGAGTTGATATTGATTTGAGCAAGTTGTCCCCCTCTCCAGTGTACTTGGCATTGCTTGTCTTCATGAAGATGTCATGTTCTACGACAATGTTATGTCATTGAAATTTCTAAAGCCTCTTTTCTATAGTATTTTCCTGAATGCCACCAAAATAGATCAGGTGGGTCTTGGAGATAAGTTCGAGTGACAATGGGTACATATTGGAACTGGTTGAGGGGGAATGACTCTAGGGTTTCATACAATTTTGTCCTACCAAAATAGATTTTGGTGTTTTATTTGTTTAGAATGGGATGAAAAGGTCTCTTCTCAAATCTGTGTCTTTTGATAACTATTGATTTTTAGACACCCTACTCATGAATGATGGAAATGATTAGCAAACTTTCTGTGCTTTTTGCATCAATTTGCATTCCATTTCTCTTCATGAGAAGCAAATTTTCATTACTTTCTAATCAATTTGGATGTCATTCTTTTCAATTGAATTCAATCTAATTGGAATTCAACTTAGGAATTTCACTTCAACTTGATTGAATTTGAACTCAATTTAAATTGGATTGAAATGAACCAAATTTGAATTCTATTTTAACTTAAATGCAATGTCATTCAATAATTTCATTCAAATGGAACTTAATTTCCAAAAAAATTCCATCCTTGCTGGTAGTGCAGAGCACTTCTGAGACCTAGTGGGAATAAGGGAAGAAAGGTCAGCCCATAATCTCATCCCCATCCCGGACAGATCCGAAGCTCCCCAATGTGTTTATCCATCCAAACTTTTTATCTATGTGAAGCAGTTAAGCCAAGACCTGGAAGATCTAGAGAAGCAAGATTTGAATTGCTGATTTGACTTCCAAAAGGGTTTTGGTTGTGTATCAAATAGGCCATCCTCATCATCAAGGTACAATTGACAGATTGATTTAGTTACCTCTCAATCAGGCAATGCTCACACACACTCCATATACATGTGCAATGATACTTCAGGCTACATTGAAGCAGCATCCAGAAATTGCTGCATTTCATGAGCAATTATCAACACAACATGGATATGCATTCTTGGGCTTGGCATATAGGATGAGGCAGTAGCTACTCTGGTCTGGCTAGTCGTCCAGGTTCAATGTTGAATTTGAGTCTACAAGCTTCCTTTTCATCCTCCATCACCTACTGAAAATAGCTTACTACAGCTATATGATGACACTTCATTCAGTAGCCAGCATACAAAACTTTGGAAAAAGACACCAAATGAAAAGAATCTGTCTCTTGAAATTTCCTCAAAGGAGCCCAAACTCTTAGCACACTCCCAGCCAAGCCCATACATTAACATGCTACCTTAGTCTAGCCACCAACTGGTGTAGTATACAGATACAGTTGTGGTCTTTAGCAGAGTCAAAAATTGAGTCCTCTCAACCAATCACATGGAGGGTGATGTCACAGATTTCTTTCCACCCAACCACGACATGAACTGAATATAAGAATCACCAGACTAGCTCTCGGTCTATGATACAAGGTAATGCTTGCACTCTCTCCAGTTTCGAACAGAGATCAAAAGCAATACAAACACATTGACTGGGGGAAAAACTGTCACAGAAGAAGTAACTGTGATGTCAAACAATGTGTCATCATCAGCTGGATTCTAAGTTTGACCTGTTTGCTTCACAAATTGTTAACTCTGTAGGAACTCACATTCATGAAGGCGTGTTAAGATCTCTTCATAGCTTGGCCGAGAAGCTGGGTTTTCCTCCCAGCAATCTGCACATTTTCAGCAAAAGTTTCATCATAACTCCAACCTCAACTGCAAATTGCCTGCCTCCTGATTGAATCAGGCTCTAGAGGTACAATCAATCAGTGAGGAAAATTTAGTCAAACCACAAAGAAGATCCTGAGATGAGCCCAAAAGCCCTTTTTCATGCGAGGCTAGAGCCAGCAACCAATCCTGCTTCAAGATTCAAGGCAAGCAAAAAGGTTACCGGCAATCAGTCTGCCAATAAGACCCTCTGGTATCTCCAGTCGTGCCCGGTGTTGAGCCACAGCAAGAGCAACCTGTACCACCCATTCCAGACAACAGAAAATTCATGGAAGGTAAGAGAAATGGTTTTGTCTTCACCAGAAGAAACAAGAATTTCTGAACATGCAGAAAAGGGACAGTGGGCAAGAGAGCTAGCAGGAACGGAGCAGGTGTGCTGATAAAAGTTCTTACAGAACATGCCAGGTCCATGCCAGGAGGGTGAAGCCAGGTTGCTTACTTGTGCAGGTTGGAGACCTTCCCAAGGACGCTTCAGTGTGGACAGTTCCCAGATAATGACCCCAAGGCTGAAAACATCACATTTTTCACTAACTGGCTCATTGCGCAAGAGCTCAGGCGCTGTCCACTCAGGTGTGCCAACTGCAGCATAGTTGGACACTGTGGAGCCTGTGACAATACGTGACAACCCAAAATCACATATCTTGACTGCCCAGTGCTTGTCCACGAGACAGTTGGCACTCTTCAGGTCTAAATGGACAATTTTCATCCGTTGCACACACATCATCCCCCTGCACACAGACGACCCCTGTAAGGTGGGCATAAACTGAAAGAGAATCTTCTGAAATCTTCCAAAAATTTGAGGTAAAGTAGGTGTCCACACTATCTATCACAAGAGACTTTCAACAGGTGGTGGTAGCACACCTGCAGATATCACGGAGCATTTTCAGGCGGCGTCGCCAGCTAAATTTCTTCCCTTGCCCACTTGTATGAATGAGGCGGTAGAGAGAGCCCATGTGCATATACTCCGTAACCATGGACAAATGTGGTGGCTTAATGCAAGCTCCCAGGAACAAAATCACTGTTGCAACCCCAGTTGAATCCACCCACATGAGAGGTGTCTGAAACACTGTTCTTATGTTTCAAATGGTAAAATTTTCAGTTCTTAATGCCCATTTCCTGAACAAACAGATGCCTATCCGAGCAAATGAAACTTGGCAATTCAAGTGCCCACAACAGAAACCTAACTAACTTTGCAAGCACAAAAACCAGGAGGTGTCCCTGTTGGTGTTGGCAAACTGAAGGTTGGAGTAATACCATTAGGATGGCGGAGCCGACTGCAAAAGACATGAAAACAACACATATTCATATTAAGAATTGGAACAGACAAAAGCTTAGAAAAAAACTTGATGATGCACTTGAAAGAATGGACAACACAACAAGGAAAGTAAGCTGACAATGTCAAAGCAGAGTCACAGAGATCCTGTATTCCAATCAGATATACCTCAGAAGAGAGATTTCATTGCAAAAGTCTTGCATATTTTCCGTTGTGAGGTCCTGTTCAAGCATCACCTTGATGGCTACCTCTGTGCCTCTCCATATGCCACGAAAAACTTCACCAAATGACCCTACAGGAAACCCACAAATGATTCACAACACCCAATTCAGGACTTATCCAGCTCCTCATAAGAGATTGATGATAAAGCACTGGCCCCACAAACTCAGAGATCTGTCCACCAGAATCAAGGAAGCCTCTCAGAAGACTGACACAAAGAGACTTCTGAAGATAATATAAACAAAAAAATCTTACCAATACCTACGCGAATCCCAATTCGAAGCTCAGAAAACTCAATGCTCCATTCTGCAAAAGGCATCAGTGGCTGACTTGGCAAAGATGGGGACTGCATCATGAGACCCCAGGACACAACTCCACCTTCTGTGTCAAATAATGAGTGTCCTCCCGAGGCAAGTTCTTGGCTACTCTGCAAAGAAGGTCTTGATTCCTGATGGGTGGATCCAGAAGAAGGTCCAGGGTTGAGGCCAAGTTTGCTGAAATGGAGGACATCCAAATCATTGCCTTGCTTCACCTCCCCATCTGCCAAACGAATATCTGCAGACCTCCTTGACACCTATCAAGGGAGGGATTCAGCATCAGGAGCAGAATACACATTACTGAGTTGAGTCAGCATTGACACTGACTGCAACTCTAGTTTCACCTATGACAGTAGTTACAGTGTTGCCTCTCTTGTGAGGCTCTGTTCAAGAATCAAAACTGTCTTTATGTTATAAGAGTCACATTCAACCCTAAAAAGGCATTGCAAGAAGATGCTTGATAATTTGTTCATTTATTCTGTTCTTCAAAATGAACTGGCCCCCCACCCAAACATGCTGCTGAAGGTCATAAGGCAAACCTCTTCGCTTTCCTGCTGGGCTGTTGACGAAAGGCTATCGGATGATAAGACTCTACGTGGGTCATGCTCTTTGGAACGGGACCGCTCCTGCTTAAGGGCTTCATTCATCGCACGCACTGCCCTGAACATTTGCAGAAGTAAGCTCTATATTAGAACTTAATTGTTATGCACAAAAGGGGCTCTGCAGCAGCAGGCTCATAAATCTCCAAATCCAAACCTGATGCTACAGAACCATTATGTGCAACTCTCAAAGCCGGAATAAATGGAAAAACAAGACACCCAAGATGATGTAGTTGAGTAACAGTGCTCCACTGACAAAATAAATGCCACCAGTACCACACCACAAAAGTCTCCATGACTGTTTGACTAGTACCTGACAACATTGTCACTGATCTCAGGTGCAACACTTCGTTTTGTTGTCCTCCGTAATTCTGCATGACTATGACTTGTCCTGTGATACATACAACAACATCCACACTTGTCCACCTTCTTAACCACAGGGTGTGACATTGTACAACTGCTACTGGCAGCAGAAAACCAACCTCCGATGCCCCACCAGCTATCTTCTTTCCCAATAATCAACAAATCTTTTTTCACCAAAGTTTAAGCAAATTTTGATAGAATCCAAGAAACTGCCAAACCATTTACAGTTTGCCTCACCGCTCTTCACTGATTGAATCTGATAACAAGGCACATCAGTAGAAACATCACTCGGGTAGTGATGTGACTCGATTGGGAAGTGGGGACTCCAGAAGCATTGTGGAATGGAAATTGAACCAAATAAAAGAGGTTGAGTCAACAGTTATAAACTCACCTTGAGATTGAAGGATCTCCAATGTAATGAAGACACTCCAGCCCCCTTCCCTCATTGCGCATATCGATGGAAAGTGGTCTTTCATGTCTGTAAGGCCCTCACTGTTAGGCTATATTATTCCCTCCAAATTCACTTCCAGCTAGCTCTGTTTTCACTTCTCCTACTTCTAAAAAGCAGTCTATTTACACTATATTGATGGGAACCTCCTAATAGAAAGTAACACAATGACATGAGCAATGTAAAGTTGGGCATTGCACAATCCAGGTCTAAAGCTGCAGACAAAACTATGACATGCCCAAGAAGAAGAACCATAAGAGAAAAGTTCCATGAGATGAATACAACCTTCCATTTTCTGTTGTTCTGTTGTTGAAAGAACACGTTGAACGCCTCCTGAAAACAGGGGAAGGTTTCCCAGTGGCACTAGGATGCTGTGGTGACTCATCTGGACTGCACAACAAATTTCCTGTGTCAACTTTGAAAACAAATGGAACAGGAAACAGATACACTGGACATTATAGTTCAGCTCCTTTCTCTTTTTACATTAAAAGGGTTTTCAATTTCAGCATAGTCAGAGATACTCCTCCACAACTGGCCTTCAACCAGCATTCCTTAGCAACTGGCACAGAATTATTTTTTTAAATGGGGCATTTTTGCTTGGGAATAGATCCTGACATCTCCTGCCAATGCCACTTTGAGCATATGGCAATGCAATGCTTCACCTTCAGTAGACTTTGTATAGCACCTTGAAGCTCCCCTCCAAAATCATTTTAAGTTCAGGCAAAACAGAAATAATTCCAAACGTACAAAGAACCCAAGTACACATCATCCTCCTATTCCAGTCAAGAAAAATACAAGAAGTACCTAGAAGCATTGATATCTTCCCTTGCATGGCGCCGACTACCACTCAGCATTGATGGTGCACGACCTCTGAATACTGGATGTTCAGGACTGCTGCAGCAACCCTCACAGAGCAAACAGAGAACTCATTCGACCCACTTTCACCATCACCAGTATCACCAATTAACTAAACCCAAACTTGTAAACAATGACCAACAGTAACATCTGTTTTCCTATTTAGAGGCAGGTAAGTAACTTCTGAAGTCCCAATAAATCATCAATGGCTTTTCCCAAGGTCAAGTCTGATTAGTTTACATTTGGAGCCATTTGTCTTTGACTCTGTGCACTCATGAGAATCTTGCAAAGTGAGGCAAAATGGGCAGAATGGAAAGAAAAATATGAAATACCTGGATACACTTCCTTCCTCAGATCCCACACGCTGAAAATTGGCAAACCGAGTGTGTGGATACTCCGGACTGCAAAACAGTAGCTCTCTTTAATTGAAGTTGACAAATCAATGTGAACACAAAAGGGGCCATGAAACTCCACAACTGGCAAAGGCAATTGACAAAAACAACTATGTTTTTCAGAGTCAAAAAACCTGTTGCAAACAGTGATTCTAAATGCAGGCCATACCTGGATGGAAAACTGTGCACCCCTTCCATAGTTGGCAATGGCTGTTCATGTTGATCCTGCAGAGTGCGCTCCAGACTTCCACATAATCACAATAACGATAACAATTGATGTCACACATAGCATGTGGTTATTTCAGAACAAGCATCTCCCAATTGACACAGTGAAATAACTGGGCAATACATTCCTCCTTGAGATGAAGTCAATGTGTAAACTGTCTGAATACTTCACAGCAGCCCTCTCAACACATGAATTTGCATGCTTGACCCACAAGATTCACTGTACTAAATTCTACTGAGAAGGGTGAATCTCATAGCCATCTGTCTGATCAGAAAACTCAAAGCCAAATATGCACTACATTACAGGCTGGGCTGGCAACTACCTGGAACTTGCTGCAAACTCAGTGGGAACTCGTCTTTGACTGCGACGGCGCAAAGCGTTTGCTAAGTCTGGCTCACTCTGGGATGGACTGGCCACACAGCACATATCACCAAAACATAAGAAAACAAATAAGCAAAAAACGCTATTTGTGATGACAACTTGAAGTGGGAGCCAAATTAGCTTCTAGTTTCAAGGCAGCCGATCGCTCCAAATCACTAGATGCATCAAGCAGTTGTTACACAGATAGTTGAGAGTACCTCAACTTGCCAGCCATTCCACTGGGATCCTGTACCATGAGGTTGCATGTAAGACCAGGAGCCACTGATGACAAAATCCCATCTCTTGTATGCAGTGGATGTGCGACATCACCATCCTCCTGCAGCCTGAAATACACCAGACAGATAATTCACTTCACGACAATAACACACAAGAAATCATGGGCATATATAGAAGAATGAGACACAAGGCTACCCTCTTCTACTGATGGTAACCCTAATTTACTTCCAGGTAGGGTACACATGACACAGACAGTAGGTATTACCAGCGCACACAAACAGCAGTTTACTTACTGTCTGGAGGGAGAAAAGCAAATCCTTTATCTCCCTATCAAAGAAAACCCTAAAAAAGCTGATGCTCTGGGAGATGACCCATTGAAACCCTATTCCTCTTTTGCGCTCCACCTTACAAAGAAAATAGGTACCACTCTGAAGTTGGGTTCTCGAGATTTCTAATCCACCTTACATAGAAAATACTGCTGTGTGTGGGTTTCTCGAAATTTCTAAATTTTTCAGAGACATTAACCGCTGGCTGGGAGGGAAAACGGCGGGATAGGTTTAAAGCTTACCTTCTTCCCGCAAGCTTATCAGAATAAACGAACTGCGGGCTGGTTCCCTCGCGAGGAGAGTCGCAAGATTCGTTGTCGGCAGAGTCACTATCTCCAACGAGAAACATGACAGCCGCCGCCGCCGCCGCCGCCCTTGCGTGAAGATGGACGCAAACAGCCCGGATATTGCATCACATCATCCCCCACACGACGATCTCAATATCCTCTCTCCCACCACCTACCAGAAGCGCAACCATCCAGAACCACCATGCTTCCCCAAATCCAGCTGGAAATTTCTCTGCACAAAACACAAGAGAAAAACAAATCACCCAACCTTGCCACAACAACCTAATTGATCAAAATCCCCTCTCTTCGAGCCAATCCCCAAAACATCGTGGGGATTGATTCTCAACCTATCTCATCAATTCTTTTCCACAACAAATCTGGAAACACATCACGATCCAAAGTCCAACTCTACCAAAAACCCACAAACTGGGTAGATAGATACCCATCCAGAAAGACTAGAAATCCAAACCCACATCCAAAAACCAAAAGCAATTGTTAGGTCATCATACTCTCCATCGCCACGGTTACTTACTACACCCATTCCAATCCCCCCCTTTTCCTTCATTCCTTATACATACAACCCACAAAACGCTTGCTAGGTTATTTGCTCAAACACCCAACCCCACAAAAAGGGGAAAAAAAAGATTACACAAACCCCAAAATCCAAAACACACACACAACCTCATCAATCATACCAACACAGTCTAACCCATTCAAAAGCAAGCCATGATCGATCATCGCATACATGTCGCAAACGTTGTGTTTACCTTCACAAGTAAACTGACGCACAACCTCCTCAACTCCCACAACAAGTTCATGGAGGAAACCAAAAAAATATTATTTAAAAAAAAATTTAAGGGAAAAGAAAGTTGTAGGGAAGGAGAAGGACAGGAAGAAGGATGTGAGAGACACAGACACACAAATAGAGAGCTTAAGAGAAGGGGAGGAAAAAGAGTGGGCTAATAATATTTAGTTCAGGAACAACTGATCAAAAAACCAAAGTGAGACAAATCAGTTGCATGAGATTTTTAATTTTTTTATTGGGAAAATAGATTACAGAGAAATTGCAAAGGGATTGAAGTTGTGGGTGTGCATGATTGTTCTTCCTCTAAGAAGAAAGAGGAGCAGTTTGAGGAAGAGGAGGAGGAGGAGCTGCAGCAGCAAGAGGAAGATGAAAAAGAGGCGGCCATTAGTGAATACTTGGACTAGTGTTGTGAATGAAGAAAGAAAGGACTGACAAGATGGAGGGAATTAGAAGAAGAAAGAAAGAAAGAAGCAAAGGGGGTGTCCGTTAGTGGCATTATCCACACCACTGACACCAAAAGAAGAGAAAGGGCAGAGCACGGATAAGACAAGGCCACTTTCAAATTTTAAGCAACAATTTGGGAAAGGAAACAAACAAACAAACCAAAGAGAGAGAGAGAGAGAGAGAAGGGAGGGGGGGGAGAAGCATCCAGGAAGCCAGCCTGATAATGAAGGTGCTGCTGCTTCTCTCTCTCTCTCTCTTGGTTTTCTTCTTCTCCTTCTTTTTCTTCTAAATTAAACCTACCTGTTTTGAAATTCCTTGTGTTTTCTTGTTGTTTTTGTAGTATAATGTACCTACTTAACTTAGTGTATGGACCTTCATCATTTATTCATCACCCATTCATCCATCCATGTCCATCGTGTTTTTCCTTTATCCAATTTGTCCATCCATATTCATTATGTTTTCCTTAATCCATTCATCCATCCATAATCATTTATGTTTCCCTTATCTATTCATCCATCCATAATCAATTGTGTTAAATGTTGTTAGTAAGTATTAGTTAAGCAACCTAGGCAAGGGGGATGGTGGGTATCTTGGCAATTGGATGATGATCATGGGTGTGTGCATCATGAATGTTTTTCTTAAACTTGTGTTTTTGTTATTGTAGCATGTGCATAACTTTGTGGTATGGATCATCATTTCATCCATTATCCACCATCATTCTATTATATTGTAGTATTGGTTGAGCAAGGTAATGGGGGATGATGGGTATCTTTTGGAAAGGGATGATATTCATGGATGTGCATCATGAAAGCTTCTTTTGAATCGTGCTTTTGCTCATGCAACACATACATAACTTTGTGTATGGAAATCATCATCATCATTTTTCCTCATTCATTCATCATTATGTATTTGTTGTATTTAGTAATTTCATAGGTGGGGAGGATGGTGGGCATCTTTGCAAAGGGAAGATGACCATGGATGTGCATCATGAAAGTTTCTTTTGAATCGTGTTTTTGTTATTTAGCACAGACATAACTTTTTGTATGGGTATCATAATCACCATCATTTTTCCTCATTCATTCATCATCCATTCATCATCATTATGTATTTGTTGTACTTAGTAACTTCGGCTTTGTGTTGTTACGCACTATGGCGATGAAATGACAAAAAGAAAATAAGGGTTTACATTTGAAAACTTTGTTATTTTCAGATATATATAAGATTCAATTTTTAAAAAACTGTCCAATTATCATCCAAGGGAAGATTTAATCAGTCACCTTTGTTTTTAATTCATTGAAATGTTGGAAGCAATTAGGGTGAATAAACATTAAATCAACTAAACAAGTGGGGATTATTTCTTTGCATTAGATATTGAGGGAAAAGTTTTTATTGGAAACTAGCTTAATCTCAAAGAAAAACAAAACATGTTAATCTTTTGAAATAATCTCAACATATTCAAATGAAATAACATTTTTTTCTTATGAAATCGAAAAGATACAAATATTCCAAAAAAAAAATTGAAAGGACACAAAGATTCTAAAAAACATTGATTTTTTTTTTTAAATTATTTCTCTTTGGATATTTTAGGATCAATAAGAACATTTTTGAAACATTACAACTTGTAAAATGTTCATTCATTAAAATTTCAATTTGAAATCGACCTTTAATAAATTTGTAGTTTTGAATTGTCTTTTTGTATGACCTACGACTATAGCCCATTTCACCTAAATCAGCTCTAATGAAATCATCATCACTAAAATTTCATAGGTGGGGAGGATGGTGGGCATCTTTGCAAAGGGAAGACGATCATGGTTGTGTATCATGAATGTTTTTCTTAACTCATGTTTTTGTTATTGTAGGATTCACATAACTTTGTGTGTGGATCCTCATCATCATCAATCTCCACCATCCATCCATCCATCCATCATTACAATGTAATGTTGGAGTTGTATATTTCAAGTAAGGTACGTGGTGGGTATCTTTGTATCGGGATGATGATCATGGATGTGCACCATGAAAGCTTTTGCTTCTTCCTCCTTTTGTCTCTCTCCCTTACCTTTTCTGTCTCATCACCAACTTCCTTTCTGGGAAACTACCAAACAAACCCTTGCACAACAAGGGTTTAGGTGGGGGTCGGGTGGTTGGGGGGTTGTTGTGGGGGAGGGAGATATGTTCCATTTTTTTTAATCTTTTGAGATTTTATTTTGTTTGAAGGGGTCTTTTTTGGGATGGCCTAAGTATGTGCACACTCTGGACTTTCATTTCCAACAAATCATGGCGTGTGTTAGATTAAACATCTAGATTTTTGGGTGGATTTCTAAGTGATGGAATCTTGCTAAGCATATAACCCCCAGTTATGTGCGGGTAGGGTACTACTTGCTTTGGTGGGTTTGGGCGTTTAGGGTTTGAGCTACATAACCATGCATTACTTGCTTGTTCTGGTCCCAGTTAATAAGAATTGGATCGAAGTTGAGATTGATTTTTGGAATCTGAATCTGAATTTTATTTTATTTTTTAAATTTTTAACTGGACTTGTACCATGGTTCCCAGTTCTTCTATTTATATGTGGAATCAGAACCAGTATGCATTTTTTTTTAAAATAATAGGGAATGGAACCAGTGGTTAACTTACGATTAGGGGAATACCTTGGTCACTTCGACACAGATGGTTGAGTAATTTATTTATTTATTCATTTTGGGGGTCACATTTCAACAATATGTTTCCAAATATTCCACCAGATTCTTCATTTTCCTTGAGGAAAAAAATATTTTGAAAAAAATTAGCATTCCTCAAACCCATGTAATTAGTGTTGAACTGGCCCAGGTTAGAAAGAACCGAGATTGATTTTTAGAATTGAAACTAAAATTGGAACCATCTATGAAAGAAAAAAAAGTAGCAATATTGAAAGTGGAACCTTCTTCTAACTTAGATTTAAAGATCTAAACTCAAACCCAATGGAATATTATGTCACTTTTGAGGGTTCCTTAAATTGTATAAATCTCCTCATCCAAGTTCCTTGTCAGTTACATGTCCATGTCTCTTGTTCATAAGTTAACATAATAGTCAAATTATGTCCTTATTCGAGACCATGGATTAAGACAATCCCTCCCTTTTTTTAAAAGGCAAGACAAAATCCTTCTTCAAGTAAGAGAATGGCCGCACCTTGACCATTGTGTTAGGTACACACACCTATGGGCTCACTTGCAAGCTTACATGACACAATAGTCAAGAGCTTGCCCATCATACAAGAAAGTCACATCCTTGAGTGAACAGTTTCTTGGAACAAAAGATGGATTTAGCCATGTTCCAAGACGGATTTAGCACATTCCAATATGGATTTGCTAAGATACACAAGACTCAGATTTGGAGAGAAAGTTGCCAGGATTGATGGGACTTAAAGACCAGGCATCATCCAGTAGCCTAATTGTCTTTCCATGGTTCTCAATTGCCAAAGATTTGGAGACATTAGACTTATCCTTAACGTCACCCTCTCTTTCACCCCCTATACCCTCTTTCAGTGGTCTGCAAAGTAATGAAATTTTATTAAATCTGGGTATGAAATGCTGAAACTCAGCATTTAATGCACAAGGTTCGAGAGCAATTATAGTTGTACAGGTAGGAACAGTGAAAGTATATGCAGCAGCAGTGCAGGCGCTCATGAAAAAGGAAACATAGGACGAAACTCAGTTTACCATGAAAATTGGTGGAAAACCCAGTTTGGGTCCCAGTTAGTTCCTTCTGTAAAATTTTCATTCCCAGTCACGTGTTTGATGCCCATTATGCCGAAACTGGCCGTTCTCGCCCCCTAATCGCCTGACTTTATGGACAACTCTATTGAAGAAGGCCTAGGCTCACTCACCGTCATCAAGTAGTCACATTGGATCTTTTTAGCCAAGCTACTCTTTGGGTGCAAAGTGTAAACATGAGAAACATGAGGAAACACCAGGAAACCAACAATTGCCACCACAACTGGGACAGAAACCTTGACCAAAAGGTCCATGTGCAGAATAAGTTGCTAGTGCTGTAGCAATTATATAGCCTAGCTATATCATACTAGAGAGTGGGCAGCCACTTGCAAGCTAGGAGCTGGAATCAAGCAAACCCTATTTGCTCCTGACATTAACTTAGCAGGTGCTAGCATCTCTACATAATTGGCAAGCCGTGTTGATTAGGTCTACAGAATCAGCACCAGTGCTGAATGGCCAATTCAACATGAGACTCAGTCGATTGAGAGGGAGAATAAGACTTAAAAGAGCATCTCCAACAATGAATGCTCAATATGTGAATATGCAAGAATATTTCCCACATCCGAGTTTAATTATTTACTTCTTTTTTTTCCAACCCCACCCATAAAACTAAAACTGGGACTGCAAATAGGTGACAAACTGAGAAGTGCAACCCATCTGGATCAATCAAACTATGCAACGGATCAATCAAACTATGCAACTGATCAAGAGCAAGTGTTAGGCTTGGTTGTGCCCTTTACCAGCCTCAGCAAACACTGCACAAATGCTGGACCAAAACTATTTTGCTAAGCCAAACCTGCATGTTTTGACTTTTCGTCATCCCGTCTTAATTTGCAAAGTCACATACTTTGCACCACTGGAGATGATCTAAGAGTCATGTTAACTTTGGAAGTAACCCATAAAGTACCTATCAGGAAGGAAATCCAGTTGGGCCTTCAATGAAGGGCCACCCCTTCCAATAAGGGCTCCTTGCCCCCTCAAAGTGAAGGATTTGAACAAGATGTTCTTCACACAAAAAAAAACCCCACATACAAATTCATCAAGAATTGACATACACAATGTTATGATACACATTGTTTAAACATGTTAGCCAGCATGCTTAACCCTTTGTACATTGAGAAACATGGTTTCAATGTTGGCATGACTGTATCATTATACATGAAAGACCACAACATAGCAATAAGTGTAGACTCTAGACCCTCCATGCTTACTTATGTGGTAACTGGGTCAAACAATCATGGGACAATCAGTTTCAAGTTACAAAAACGCGTCTTTTGCAATGCTTGAAATTTGAGTACAATATTTCAATCTATAACACGGGAATCAATCTTGACAATAGTCAAATAACTAGACAAAAGAAAAATGGTGAATAGAGAACATACCACATCCAACAAACTTATAGATCTTCAAGAACTGAAGCTTTTATATTTCTCCCCATTCATTTGATGAAAGTTAAATCTCATTCTGAAAATGGCATTGTAACCAATAAGACTAATGGGCATTGAAAAAAATCCAACATTTTCAAATTTCATGGACAACTTTTGATGCTTTTGGTGAAGTTCTTTTGACTAAAGCCTCACAATCACATAAAGTTATACTCTTTAGAAAGTTCAAAAGTTTCATTTGTTGTAGCCATGTGGTATTGGTATTATAATACCATCCACTGATCTCATGCTTCTAAAGATGGCTGTAAAAGGTTTATAGCACTTTCAACCTTCATGCATTAAAGTCGTGACCAAATTCATCTAGGAGTTGATAAAGATTGATTTGACAATATTTTACACCAAACATGGGTGTTATCTCTTCATTTTCAGGTGTGTCTAGTTCAAATGTTTTAACATGCTTGATAACTACAAGTGCATTTGTCATTTTTGAAATTATTTAATCATTTTGTAGCGACCTTAATTTTGAACTCACGATCAAGACTAGGACAAGAGAAGAGAAACAAGTTGAGAATCGTTTAAAGCAAAGCAAGAATTCAAACACGTTCCTTTGATGAAAGAAAAGTTTGGGGAATGAAAGAAGGGAGTCTCAAGATTCAAATGAACTTTCACTTTGAAAGTTGAAATTTTCGAGTGCGTTTGACCTTTTTTTTATGTAAGTTTTGAGGATCAAACCTTGTTGAAGTTGGCCTTTTCAAAGTGATTAGAAAGGCCTTGAAAAATGATTTATTGAAGTGGGGTCTCGTTTTCAAACAAGTTATAATCATTTGAAGGATCAAAAATCATAATGCCAAAATGATTCCCAATCAATTAATCCTTGTGCAAAAATGTCATTTCTAAAAAAGTTAGCATTCAAATGTGATTCTTGTGTGAGATTATACAATATATTACAAGGAAAATATCGATGACTCCTTTCGAATCTAAGGTGTGATGAATTTCATTTGTCTAAGTCTGTTCATGGCTTGCTTGTACACCATTTTGATATTTATTGGTTTTTTTTTTTTTCTATAATTTGACATGACCATGAGCTAAACCCTAAACCTTATCTTGGAGTTCCAATACCCTCTTTTTTAATTGAAAAATATGAAATTCATTTTATTGTTAAATCAAAGAATTAATGAAAATATATATCATCAATGCCATTTGACAAACCTAAGGATGCATCACATTTTGTAATAGTTAAGTTTCAAAGATGGGGACAATACCAAATAAGATAGTTACTTAAGACAACAACCATTAAATTCAAATAATAACTTCATTTGAAAGCATTATCACATGTAACGACCTATCAAAATTTTATTTTCAGATCTAATGGTTAGGATTTTAAACAACATGTATTAAAAACTAATATGCCTTCACAAAATGTAAAAACATGTCCCCCTTTTTTTTTGGTGGTAACTACTAACATTACCTTTTATGATGTTAATATATTCCATTTTTTAAATTTAACACATTTTTAAAAATACAATATAACCATAATGTGAGAATGTTCCCAAAACAAGGGGCCTAGGACAAGGCAATAGCCAAGGGAGATCATTAAATCAACAAAGGGTCCTAATGGTATGCAATACAAAAAATTTGCTTACTTTTCCTTTTTTTTTCATCATTTGCTTTTAGCCCCATCCATCTTTTTTTCTTACTACCCAGACATATTTTGGCTCCATGTTATGCATATGCTCCATGTTGGGCTTATAATGGACATTAAATTTATATAATGGACCCAAAATGTTTATAACAAGACCCAAAATGCATTTGGGCAACTCCAAAATGTTTAGCAAAAATAATTAACAAAAATTTGCTGGCCTTTTTTTCAATAAGGTATCCAAAAATGTGGACGGATTTTTGAAATTTTTTATTTTAATAAATATCATATAACATTTTTTATTATTTTAAGTGGACATTTTGAAGAATGAAACAATTGCGAGGAGTGGGCATTACATTTTTCGAAATGCTTGGCCTTTGTAGAGAAAATAGATGTTGGATTATTGAGTTTTGACCCAGGTATCGTGGCAATTATTAATAATCTACCATGGCATTCTTTTGATTTTTTGATAACCAATTAAATTAATAATCACCTGGTATTGAATTCTCAAATATTTAATAACCTGCCTAGATGACCAAGTAGATTATCAATCCTTTAAACACTAATACAAAAATGAATAAATAAATAAATAAATATTCAAAAAATAACCTTACGAGGAATCATTTTTTTAAAAGCAATTACCAGGCAACACTTTTTTGAACCCCGAATCAATTCTAAATGGATTATTAGTACCCACCCAAATCTTTTCAAGTACTTATTTACTCAGCACTGTATCCTAAACCCTACTGAGCTACCTTTGCAGATTCAATACTAATTTACCCGAGCAACTAGGCTGCTGGTTAGGCACTAACTAATTACTTTTAGGAATTAGCAATTTTTTGAAAAATACATGCTTGCCATGCCAAAAATATGTGTGAAGCTCTCACACACAATAGTTTCATTACTTAATATAATGCCAAATTATAAATTATTTTTCATTTTTATTGTTGAGCATAACTAACCAAAAATGATTAATAATTACGCATCTTCATGTCGAACCAGCCTAGGTATTAGGGTATATTATTTTCAGAAATGTTTTAAGAACAAAGTTTTGTGAAAAGAATAAAGAAGCTCTTGAAATATTTTTAAATATTATACTTTTGGCATCATGGATCTTCAAAATGAAATTATTGGACATAGTAATGTTGAACTTGCCATGGTAGGCTTTATTACATGTTACCCTTCTACATTTTATGCATACATTTCTCAAACTCATTTTTGTTTTTGTTAGTTGAGTTAAGTTAGAACTTCAAATTGTGGATTGAATGCCTACTTTGGTTCTTTATGTTTTCCTTTCCATTTTTTCCTTTGGATTGTGTTCTCTTGTAATATATATATCTTTAAAAACTTTGTTCCATTTATATCACTTATTGTCTCATATTATTGGAGCTTTCACACATACACACACACCCTCGAAATTTTGGGTACCCTTTGGTTAAGGGGGTCAAACGTCGATATTGTGGGTAATTTTTCATACATTATTCTTATATAAGCAATGGTGGTTTTTTACCATTTATAATATGTATTGTTTCATATTGCCAATGAAACACCCCAACAAAATGATCATCAAGTTTTGATGGCATGTGTTTACAACAAGGGCGTGCCTTATTTAAAATCTTGAAAAGGTGAAAATGGATTGGGAAAAGCTGAAAAATAATTTTCTTGTTAAGAATCCATGGGGCAACTTTGTATTTTGCAAACAATGTATCAAACATTTGTGTGGCACTACATACATGATCATGGTTGGATTTTATCATTATCTAAGTAGCTATGGCAAACTCATAAAGAATAGGTACCCCATGTCATGATTATGATGCATTTCTTAGGGTTTAAAGATGGTTAGGGTTTGCATTTCTTGTTTTTTTTTCATTTTTTTCACAAATTGGTTATATTGTTGTCATTTTTTTTTTGTATTTTTAATAGTTAGGTGAGGGTCTTTATTTGCAAACTAAGTGTTTTATTGTGATGTCTTGTGCATTCTTTGTTGCTTGGGCATTCATGTAATTTTTTACATGTTAAAAAGTTTTAAAATAAGGGGAAAAAAAGGAGATGGTGTTTTATAGAAAAGAAGATCAAGAAAACAACTCTTAAACATCCTCCTTTTTTCATGTTTCCTTTTTCTCTCCCTATGCCTTTCTTTTTCTCAATAGCAATTTCAAAAATGAACAATTTGAACACTCAAATTATTCTTGAAAGTCAAGCAACAATAAACATGTGAAGGTGACTAATGTTGCTAGTAAGATATTGTCATATTTATTATTGATTTTTTTAAAGCAATTTCATCATTAAATATGCAAGATCATCCACCATTTCAAAGGCATTACCCAAAGAGGTAACTAAATTTTAAAAGAAATGCAACTTGAATGCAAGATATTACATTTCTTTCTTCTTGGAAGTCACTAAATTGAATAACAAATTCAAAAACATTTGTTTGTCATTGTCAAATTTTCATGAACTTTAAATAGGCATTTGAGTAATCTACATTTTATGCATATGGCAACCAACCCAAGTTCAAGTTCACATCATGTATCTATTGTCCACTAAAACTTACATCGAGCCCTTTCATGTACACCCTTGTAATTTTGGTTTCCCTTTGGTTAAGGGGGTTAAAGGTTAACATTGTGAATATACTTCATAAAGGTATCCTTATAAGCAATGGCATTTTTACATGTCATGCTATCTCTCTTATGATAAGCTATTTTGCCTTTCAATGTGACAAAAAAAAATTTTAAATGTCTTTCAAATGATATGCAAACTAAAAAATGACTTTCACTCCAAAAAAAGTCAAATTAGAATTTCTTTGGTTTCTCGTGTTGCACCACATTCCAAATATCACCCTCCATTCCATATTCTTCCATTTTATCCTACATAATGACACCCACATCAAAGCATTCAAAGTATATGGTTTTAGGAAAGCTCACAAGTGGCTCTTGATAGTTATTTGTTTTGAAATTTCTCTTTCACAAATTGTAATACTTGAAATAATCATAAGAACTTTTGACCAACGTTCTACAAGATGTGGTCAATTAACATGCCACTGATTAATGCCTTTACCATATCACCATGCATCAACCAATGATTTGTTTTCAAACTCATGCCTCAAAGTTTCCACAAAGTCAAATAATTTTTCTCTTTGCATCACTTTCAAAATTTCTTAGTTTAAATTTTTAAATCAATCTTTTCAAAAAGTGTTTGAACATATTGATATGAACTTCTTCATCACTTGAAATAATATTTTGGACCAAAAAGCTTTGATGAATTGAAAATGAGAAGGTTAAAAAGCCTTTCATTCAATCTCTCCACAATCACTTGCATGTATTTAATTTTGATGACCTTGCATTCTTGCAACAAGATTCTTTATTAGTTTACATCCATGGTGCATATGATGATATTAACTCATAATGTCATTGTTTGTCTTCCATCTCAATGCACCATCAATTCAAATTTCAAATATAAAAAGACCCAAATTATTGGTCAATCTTTCAAAATTAATATTTTGTCCACATAAAAAAATGTTTGGTTAATATAAAAATGGATACCTTCAATAGATCTAATTGTTGAGATATTCAACCATATCATGCTATAATTTTTCATTCAATTTATTCAACTTTGCAAAAGCATTGACCACAAGATGAAACATAAATTGAAACTAAAATGTTGTAACTTGTTTGATACCAATAGGCCTTAGATTGTTGAAAAGCACCCAATATGACTAACATGTAATACAAAATCCACTCCAACACTTGACACAAAGAAAACAAACACAATAAGTGGAAGTTCAAGATAGTCAATGGCTCCAAATCAAATGATTCCATAAAGCTTTTCAACTCCTTAGAATGGTTGCAATTCCTCCTTGCCCACTCATAAGCTTGGTTAACAAATTGATCCAAGATTAACAACTTTGACACTACTTGAAATCCACAACCCATTGTTATTGGTTTGGAACCTAATGTATTAGCTAACATGTAAGCTATTAAATAGTATTAACCTTATGGTTGTTATTTTAATATGTACATTTTATTTTTTAATTTAAGGTTTTCACTAATCTTGTGATAGGTTGAGATAAACAATTACTTTTCTTTTGATCTAGTGTTTTTTTGTTAATTGTCAATTTGTGTGACATACAATTATTTGGGTTTTACCTTTCATTTCACAAGTTAATTTTTTCTTTTTTTCTTTTTTTTCCTGCCTTTCATTTTTTTATAATAGTTGCAAAAAAAAACCTTATTTGTAAGTTATTTTAATGACACAATGGTGTCATAATCCCTGAGGTCCCAAGTCAAAGGTGATAATGTTTAAAATATTGAAATCAATAGGCATGTGATTCATGTTATATTTACGCTTTGTGACTAATGTACATCTTCTAAAAAGTTGTGTGATTATTTGTAATGCAAAAATGTCATATGTTGTAATCCACTTTTTTTTTTACCTTTTTCAAACACACCAACTAGTCATGGCCTCCTTTTCTTCATCTTAATAATGTGCATTAAATAGTTATCTCAAAAATTGGGCCTATGTTATGTCACATTGAACATTATAGATGTTTATGTACGTACTTATTGAGTTGATTGAGTTTGCATGCAAAAGAATTAAGCATTTGTTTCATTATAAGTGCCATAAGACAACATTGTTCCTACTTCAAAATTATAAATCCATTCGTAAAATATTCAAACTTTTAAAATACCAACTTTATGACATGAAAAAATGTTTCTATGCATCTTGACAAAGATGTAAGGAATGTAAATTAAAGGCTTGATACAATTTGGACAAATGCAAACTCGTTTATTTGTTTCTAAAATATCCTTCCCCATTCATTTGATATTGGAGTGAAAGCATGCCTAGTTGTGATAATCAAATGGCATTTCTAATATATTTTGGATTAACTACTAAATGTCAAATAGAGTAAAATTACTTTGGGTTAGTAAATTTGCCCATGTTAGTAATGCCTTCCAATTATGCCAACAAAGGGAAATGAATCTTTTCAATGGGCTAACCATAATGATTGGCTGAAGTGGTACGAAAAATACACTAAAAATATATGGTTATTTTTCAATATTTTAATAGCTTAATTATGTTTTGGTTCGTTAAAAATATGTTAAATATACCTACCATCCATTTTTGCACTAAATATGAAACATGTGTATGACAACTCATATAATATTGTTTACATTTCGCATTTTTAATCTCACCATCTTGAATCTTGTACATGATTATGTGTAAAATGAAACACATTTTAAAATAAAAATTTCCTTCATTAATTTTATAATCTTTTTTAAAAAACTAAACCAATCATGGTTTGATATAATCCATGTGTGGAACCTTATATAAATTATGAATTGGGGTAAGACCTTCCATAGGAAATGCTTACAATATTGGCCACTTTGGTATGGTCAAGGAAATCACAAAAGATAGAAAATTTGGGAAAGAACTTGGAAAATGGTAAAAGTGAAAGGGGAAAGGGAAAACAAATGTGTTGATTAAATGAAATTCAATGGCATTGATCAAATAACATCAATAATCAAGTATACCAACTTGGATGGAATTGACCATAAAGGTGCAATTTCTAAAACTTAAATGAAATGTATCCACATCAATGAAAGTATTGTTTTCATCAATTTTCAATTCAAATGAAATGTATTTTCCATGGATAACAATTTCCACACATGTAACTTCATGATAAATGAAATTGACCATACATAAATGCAATTGGTGATATATTAGGTGGAATGCATTATATAGATGAAATTTCAAAATCTATGGAACTTAATAAATGTATTCAAAAAAATTTATGAAAATGTTCATTTAAGTGTTTCTTATGATTTTTCAAAGTTCGATGGGTCCAAGAAAATTAAGGTGTGACATTCCTAATGGTACCACCCAAGGATAGGATTGCCTTGTGGCATTTAGAAATTAGATACCCAAGTTAGGCCACATGGCATTTAAACATTGGCCACTTAGGTTATGCCACATGGCTAAAATCTTAATGACCTAAATTAGACCTAAATTAGGCCTAAATCTAGGGACCTAGGTTTAAGAACCTAAAGTTTAAGCCTAGGCACTTAAACCTAATTCTAAAAACCTAAAGCTAGTTAGCATACGCAATTAGGCCTAGGTTAAGGTGCTTAAAATAGGTTTAGGCAACCTAGGCCTCCTTTAGGAACCTACATGATATATTTTCTTAAATTGCACCTAAAGTTAAACCATTAAATTAAGTCTGGATATAGCCACCTAGGTAGATAAGTAGAAATTCCTTTTTTTTTGGGGCGACAAAAAAATTTTATTGGCTCATCACAAGTAATATTTGCATTTTGAATGTATTTAGTGCATGTATTGTGTGTAGAGTAATACTTTTTCATCTAGGTATATAGTTTACAAAATTCAACTTGTTGACAAAAGATATGGGATAAATTTACAACATTATTACACACCATCCTTTGTCCCATACAAAACTACCCAACTTTGACCATTATTATCTTTTTCATATTTTGTCCAAATGAAAATAAATAAATTTCATCCTTAAAGGTTTTTCCAAAATCTACACATCTATGAAAAAAAAATTAACCCAAAATAACAAGTAATTTGATTGAAAGTGCATTTGAATCTTCATTATTTCATACATTTGAACAACAATGATATCTTGAAGATTGTTTTTTTTTTTTTTTTCATAAAACGATTTGTAAATAAACATATTTAAAATCAGCATTTTTTTTTTGGTATTATATATGTAATATTTCCTCACCCTTTAAAAATATCACGAATCGATAAAAACTAGATAAATGATGTGTTATATTTATTTTTAATTACTAAAATATGTTATATATGAAACATATAATGTTGTTTAGAAATTTTTAAATTTTTATACAAAGTATTTAATTTATTTAAATTTCATAATTATTAATTTATACACATACTTTTTAATTTCATAATTTATATCAAGTTTTATTGTGAGTGATAAATTTTATTTATTTTAATGTTCTTTTCATTTCATTAAATGTGATTTTTATGTAAATTATTAGAAATCCAAGTTGTATGACCAAATACTTTCATAAATGAAAAAAAATCAAATTTTATGTTATTGGCTACCCATTGCATGGAAACATGAAAAACTATGCCATTTTGGGGCATGTAGATTTCTTTTGAAATTATTTGGATATCATTAATAGCAACTTATTTCATTATTTAATGTCAAAATTTTCAAAGAAAACATTCATTTAAATAAACATTTGAACAAGAATCCCAGTTTTAATTTCTTAATAACTATATTCTAGGCATCATTTAAAAAAAACATTTATTGTTTCAAAACTTTGGCAATTTGTTTTCCATTTTTTGGATAATTTTTCAAAATTGAAAAAAATTCCCCCAATTTTTAAAAAACAACTATCTAAAAATTCACATTAAATAATTGGTGACTCCAAGGCAAAAGTTCTAGAAATTATAAAGTATTAGTTATTTATTTGCACATTAATTATGTGTTTGATGATTTACAAGCTTATAATATGTTTATTAGGTATATAAATATGTTTACCTTTTAGTTTTTTTCCTTTTTAATTCATAAGTTTTTAATGTTTCAAATTGTATATCATTAAAAATTATATGGTGTTCATAGAAAATATTTTTAGTTGCATAGTCCTATCCATGACGATTTTTTGTCATGTAATCATATCCATGGTTATAAGAATATGATTAGGCACAAAAACATGACATATATGACCGTAGGACTAGAAAATGGTAATTAATCATATTTATTCTAATCATAAATGTTAATTTTTGGCATAGTGGAATATGTAGGATATAAGCAAAATAGGGTAAGTTATTTAGGTAATGTAGCTTATATGTAAGGCTAGGTATGTATAAAATAGGTATGTAGAAGTTATGTACATATAGCCTAAGTATGTATAGACCATGTACGTATAAACTAGGTTATACCTAGGCTAGCTACATGTATAAGTAGGCGTCTACCTTAGTGTAAATCATTATATACCTATGTAGGTACATAAGAAATCATATATTGGTACCTAGCTTTGATACATAGCCTATGATATATTTAGCCTACGTATAAACTACAATATACCTAACCTAGCTATAGGCTACAATAGACATACTTTAAATACATATCCTATTTTACCTAACCTAAGTATATTTAATTTAACCTAGGTATACTTTTACCTATATTTACCTAATATTCAATTCTATGTTACCCAATGGCTACATCAAATTTAAGTACAAAAATGTGGCATATGAATGTTGGCCACCCAAGTTAAGCCATGTTGCATTTAACTTACATGGTGACTACCTACCTACCTACCTTGTAAGGTGGTTAACATTGTGCACAATGCCTATAATGACCATTTAGAAAAACCACCCAAGTGGTTTAAACTATGCCAAAATATGGTAAATATGATTACACCCATGATTGGGTTTATCGTCATAAATGCCATTCATGATTACATGACTATGTAATGAATATGAACACGTTGTTTATCCATTAGTTGTATTTTTTCCCTAGTCATAAATGTCATTGAATATATTATATATTAATTTCATTTTAATCTAGCCACTTGCCTGGTAGGTAGGTAGGCCTAAATAGGTGGGTAAGTAGGATCCTATTTATTTTTTGGTGACAAGTTTTTTTTTATTGGCTCATCACAAGTAATAATTGCATTTTGAATATATTTAGTGCATATATTGTGTGTCAACCAATATTTTTTCATTTATTTATATAGTTTCCAAAGTTGAATTTATTGACAAAAAATATGAGATAGATTTACAGCATTATCATACATCATCCTTTGTTGCATACAAAATTATTTTACTTTGATCATTATTATCTTTCCATACTTTGTCCAAATGAAAATAAATAAATTTTATTTTAATGATTTTCCAAAATCCACACATTTATTTTTTAAAATTAGCAAAAATATCAAGTAATTTGATTGAAAATGCATTTGAGTCTTCACTATTTCATACATTTGAACAACAATGACATCTTGAAGGTTTTCATTTTATTTTTAATAAAATCATTTGTAAATAAACATATTTAAAATCAACATGGTTTTTATGGTGTATATACATATAATATTTTCGCACCTTAAAAAAAAAAAGAATCAATAAAAATGGTATAAATGTTGTTATATTTATGTGTAATTATAAAAAATAGTTTAAAATAAAATATGTTATCTATGAAACATATAATGTCATATTCAACATTTTAAAATTTTATACAAAGTATTAAAATTATTTAAATGTCATAATTATTAATTTATACACATTTTTAAATTTCTTATATTTTATGAAATTTTATTGTGAGTAGTAAATTTTAATCTTATTTTATTTTATATTCAATTAATTAAATGTAATTTATTAGATATATAATATCTAAAATTTCCAAGTTATATGACCAAGTATTTTGATAAATTAGTAAAGATGAAATTTTATATTTTTTGTTATCCATCACATGAAAACATGAAAAAAATGTCATTTTGGGGCATGTGGATTTCTTTTGAAATTCATTGGATATCACTAATAATAATAGATTTCATTATTTAATACCAAAAATTTCACAACAAAAAATCATTTAAACTAGTGGTACCCGTGACCTTCGGACACCCGTGGCTACGCCACTCCAGCCACCCCGAACGCGCAGTGGTCCCGACTAACGTTGTGCGGGTATCAGAACCAGCCGTGTGTACCCTCAGGTTATTAGTCCGGGTATTTACTCCCTTACCCGACATGAGAAAACCCAAAACCCCGGTTCTGACATTTTGAACCTTAGTTCCTGAAAGTTTTGGAAATTTCCGAAAACACGCTCCTCTATATAACCGTCGGTTCTTTTGGTAGTGGGGGGGGGAGGGGAAGGTTTTTATATCCACCTTTGGTGCAGTGGGAGAGGGATGTGATCTGACCGTCATTCCTACCCTTCAGACGGCTGCAATGCTTTGTGGAGACGGTTTGTACACGGAAACCGTGGTGGTCCAACCCCTGTCACAGACTGACACCGGTCGCCCGCTACTTCACCGGCCTTTCCCTCCCCCACCCCCCAAAACCCCCGTCAGACTGACTGACTAACTGACGTAGTGAATTAATATATTAGATAAATATACCTTTGAACACAAATCTCAACTGAAATGTTTTAATTATATTATAGGCATAAATGTTTTACTTAATTTTATGGTCTCAAAAACTTTGGCAATTTGTTTCCATTTTTTGGGAATTTTTCAAAAATGAAAAAAAATTCCCCCAAGTTTGTTTTAACGACTATCCAAAAAGTCCCATTAAATAATTAATGACTATAAACCAAAAGTCTTAGAAATGATAAGGTATTAGTTATTTATTTGTGCACTAATTATGTGTTTGATCATTTAGAAGTTTATAATATGTTTAATACATATATATATTTACCTTTTAGTTCTTTTCCCTTTTAATTCATAAGTTTTTAATGATTCAAATTGTATATTATTAAATAATTATATGGTGTTCATAAAAAAGATTTTTAATCATGTAATTATACCCATGAAAACTTTTAGTCATTTAATCATATCATGGTTATAAGAATGCAACTAAGCACAAAAACATAACATATATGATTGTATGACTAGATATGGTCACTAGTCATATTTGTGTTAGTCATAAATGTCAATTTTTGGCATAGTGTTTGAAAAGTGGAATGAAAAATTTCAACTATGCCCAAAAACATTTCGAGCAAAAAATTCTTAAACCACCATTGCCTCCCACTGTGGTGGGTTTTTAATGGGATTTGCCCATTCAACTAAATCATGAATGGTTTGTGTCATATGAAGACCACCCAAAGTTGAATTGGGTGGTTGGCTATAATAGCATGTCCACACATTTCTAGTAGTGGTTGTATTCACAATCACATTCATATTGCCAAGTTTCATTTATTTTGTTAGTAATGTCCCTGTTGTCAATTTCAAGTCAAAAAAAGTGGCAATTGTTGAAAGTCTTGGTTTGCAATGTGCATCTTCACATGATGAAAGGGACATATACACAATGTTATATACCAAGAGACCTTACAATAACAAATTTAAATTATTGTCCTTTGTTATGAAAATGCCCGAAGCAACCAAAAGGTGTTGATATGTGCCACATGGTTGTGTCATATATAGTAAGATGTTCAACAAGGGTATTTTTGTTTCAAGTTCACAATTAATTGTGCATTGATTGATTGAGTCATTCATTTTCATGTTGAATTCAATATTGTAAAGTTGAACACTTTATCAACCAAATCACTTGGTATCAAATGAAGCAAATGGGATTAAACTTGTTCCTTACAATGATTAGGAAATTTTCCAATTCGTTCAATCATGAAAAAAAATGGACAAATTTTTTTAATGGTTACAAAGCTACAAAAGGTTGGAATAAAAATAAATTGCAAACTTGGAATTTGACAAAACAACCTCCGCAAAAGATTTTTAAAATAACATTTGTGTCGACTTATAAAGTATAACTTGGTTGCATAAAATTAATGGTACTTGCTTGTTGTTTTATTTTTGAACTTTATCCAATCTTTGTCACTTTTCTTTTTTTTCAATGGAAGGAATTTGATTTCTACTTGGATAGGATCAATTATTTCCATGTGTTATATTTCAACATTTTGGTTAATGTGACAATAGTGCCATGTTTTATTTTTAAAAGTGTGAAGTTTACATGCCATTGGGTGCATGCATCCCATGCTTTATGGTCCAATCTTTTAAGAAGAAATCAACAATTGTTTTTTTATGAAATTGAAAACTAACCATCCCATACCTCACAATGATATTAAAATTTTTAAAAAAAAATTGCCCCATTTTTGCATATTTGACAATCCATAATTACTCTAAACCATGGTGTCCACAAGTAAATATTGCAATGGAATACGATTTTTTTTTAAAAATACATTTTATTTACCCCAATTAAACATTTGTTAATTTACCCCCATTTACAAAATGTTATCATTTTGAATATTTTATTTAATTGAATTTATATATTTAGTGGCAATGTTACATAGGTTCACTTCTACTTAGGTTCATACACTATTTGATGAACTAATAATTAACACATTCCATATTGTAATACCTTGGCAGCTTTGATACAAAATATATTATTTTCAAAAACATTAAAAATTTCAAAAAATGTATTCATGTTCAAAAATTAAAATTTTGGGAAGGAAAATTTTAATTTTTTGATGATGTTTTATTTTCAACCATAATTAATTAATTATTTGACATACAAGTTTTGAAGCTAACCTTGTAGTATAATATATCACAAATCATATTTTCAACTAATATGATTATTTGATGATAACATGATTTTTCTCAGAGAAGATATCCTTCACTCAATGTTTCAAAATGTCTCCAACCAAGATTAATAATCATATCACAAAAAATATTTCCTAAAGATTAGATTATAAACCTTTAAACAAATGAATCACATGTACCAATGCACTTAAAAAATCACATGTTGTATATGATGCAATCTCATTGTCCTTTCTCCAATTATCACTTGCTTTTAGTTTAATTGTATACAAATTATCAATCTTATCCCAAACCACAAATTACATGACTACCTTTCAATGGATTTGTGATGAAGTGTTACCTAATTATTTGTTCCCATAACGCAATGTTGTGAAAATGAAAAGTCATATTCCTTGTCAAGAAATCATCATACATTCATGATTTTCCCCAAACACCCAAAACTAGTAGGTTTTTTAAAAGAAATTTTGTTGAATACCAAAAACCAATAGTTATTAACAAAATCAAATAAATGTACAACTTCTGTCATTTATTATTACCTCCATTCTCATCTTGTACCTTATCTCGAGGACCCAAGCTATTATTGGTACCTTAATTATCAACACTAGCTTATTAGAAGCAACCTAGAGGTGGACTTTTTTGCCACTGCATGAAACACTTTAACTAATGTTGTTGGATAGTGCGAATCTTGTTGCCCAAACATGATCCAAAATCTACACCTATTGGCAACCTTAAATTATAATCCACCTTGTGATTCAATCCCATTAATTAGCATGCTTCCTCCCAATTTAGAATATCAAGATTTTCACCTCATACCAATCAATCTAAGCATGTATATTTGGATGGGTTGTTTGTAGAGGAGTTCAATGTTCCCAAACTTCAACCACAACAACATCCATAGATTGGAGGTGTTTTTTCAACAATGCAAGGTGATCTTTTGTTTGGTATTGCAACCGAAATTCCAATGTACAATTACAACCATATTTACAATCTACATCAATATTCACCTCCCCACTTTCTATGGACAAAGGATTGATTATCTTTGCCAAAATTGGCCTTACAAATAGTTTAGATAAAGCAAGAAAGATATCCTTTTTTTGGGATTGCATCACCCAACTATTCATAACAATCATTTTGATGATCTCATACTTATTTTTCATAAGCTTCCATGATTTTACAATATCCTTTGATTTACAATAACCCTCCATGTAAATGATCAGGAAAAAACTTGATGAACACCTTGATTGTGACTTGCATTCATTCATTTATTGTGAAAGATTTCTTTTGTTTATCTATACTGGGGCTGGTGGTCTTGGCTCAAGTGTGAACATGTGAACTCATTAGCCAACTAATTTCTCCTTCCAAAATTAGTTTTTGTAATTCAATTGAATTTTTAATGACAAAATCTATTCAAATTTTAATATCTCCCACAACTTAAATTTAATAAGTACAAAATCATTTTCATTAAACCCTACTCATTGAAGGTTTTCAAAAAAATGAAAAACACACCTCAATTTCTCTTTTAGAATTTCAATTTTGATTTTATTAAATTTTAAGTGTTAAAATTGTTTTATATTCAATAACTTTTCCATTGTAGGTCAAAACGTTGCAAAACCATTTGTACCCCTATTTATAAAAAATATTTCTAATGATACCAAGTGCATGGCCAAAGGTTATGTGATTTGGGAGATTTCAATGTGAAAATCAAACACAACAATTTATTTATTAAAATATAGATTTTATAACACAATAGAAACATGTTACTTAAATGTTGGTGATGATAGTTAGAAGAAAAGAAACCAAAGGTTGAAAATTCCATGCTTTGTGGACACAAATGTTGACAAAATTCTAAAACTTATTTACAACTTTTTTCAAAGGGAAGAAGTGATATCAATGGTGGTAATCACAATTATAGTTCCTTTCCTTGATAAGTGTTATCTTCACCCTTCTTGTCACACCCACACATAAATTGAACAAGTAAAATTTTTGTAAGGTTAATGACCACAACATTGTCAAAATACTTATATCATGAGAATATAATAGATATGGTGTTGAATAATATATTAGATATGATGTAGAACAATATAAAGGAATGATGGTGAAAGGACAACTATGGAAGAGTGTGTTTTGTTCATGTAATGCACGAAACCCAAGTTTTCAAGCAATAAAAACAAAGATGTCACAAACATTATAAAAAGTTTCAAGGCATTTAATATGATGAACACAATGAAAAATATGTATATATCCATAGGTCAATATTGTTACTTAGGATTGATAATTTATAATTCTTAATGAAATATTTCGTGTTTAGGGTTCAAATTATTAGGATTGACAATTGGTAATTAATGTTGGAAAAACAAGGTTCCATATTCACATTTAATTATTTTATTTATTTTTTGACAATTGAAGAATAAATACACAAAGTAATGTAAAAAATCGTTGAGTTTCATGGAAAATTTTGCAAAGAACCAGTGGGGTTCAAATAGTTACTCAACTCTTTTCAAAAACTTGAGAACCATGGCTAGCTATATATATATATATATATATCTCATCAACTATTTGATGATTCTTTCTGGAGAACAATGGTCAAAAACCCTAAGAACTGCTTTAGTATTCAGAAGGGATATTTGTTTTGGTTTTTAATAACCACCCAACACTAGTAATAATGAATGGGGGAGACCCATTTTCTTGTAAGAACTAATTTTGCATGATTTTTACATCCTTTGAGGGTATGCAACTTACAACCAATGTCGTCGAATGGTTATTCATTACAACAACAAGGGGCTATTTTGCGATCCACATATCATCGCAAACAACAAAGAAAGAAGTTTCCGAAAACCCGCATTTGCGAACCATAACTCCTCGCAAACTGTTAAACCTTTGCGATACCATAACATTCGCACCCGTACAATCGCAAGTCCTTCACAACTCCCGAACTTGATATAATCACAAAACTTTTACGATTATAACTACTTCTATATACCGTTTACGATTAACATTACATCGGAAATTATTTGCAACAAACCCATCGCCGCAACGACTTAGTGAATCGACTCAAAAGTCTATCGATTTCCGAAATAAGGTCTATTGCAAACCCTTAGCGGCATTTTGAGAATCCCAACAAGTTTGCGTTAGATCTTATATCGGAAACCGATAGGCTTTTAAGATCTCATGCAAACTTTTTGGGATTCTCAGAATGCCGCTAAAAGTTTGCGAAATCATAGATTTCGCAAACGTGTTCTGGAATGATTTTACCCCCAAGAGTGTAGCGATGT